>OJFK01000012.1_pt1 | contig 71808 bp, 58 predicted proteins | sample 1594101 | NCBI WGS metagenome assembly OJFK01 (sample SAMN05416723, study PRJEB24817) | seawater metagenome | isolation source: Sea water | place: Canada:Atlantic | collected 2013-07
GGCTTCAGGATCAAGATCGTGGACTTTGCAGTTTTCGATTAGCGTATAAAAGAGGGCGGAGTCTTTGCCAGCTTCGGCACTGCCCATGAAGAGGTAGTTCTTGAGGCCAAGTTTCAGGGGGCGGATCGCGTTCTCGATCCGGTTGTTGTCGATTTCAAGTTCTGCATTCAAGATGCTGACCTCCATTTTACTCCATTGGTTCCGAGCGTAGGTGAGCGCTTTGCCAAGCTTGCTTTGGGGCAAGGGTTTTACTTTCTCAATCCCATCGATGAGGGTTTTGAGTTCTTTTAAAAGCGGCAGGCTGCGGGATCGACGAATCATTTCACGACAGCCGGGCGGGGCTTTGCTGAGTTTTAGATCGCGCTCGACTCGGTAGATTTCCTGGATCTTTAAAAGAACCGGGATACTATAGTCGGGCGCTTGCTTGCGGGCGTCGAAAAACTTCCTCCGCAGGTGGGCCATGCATCCGGCGAGGACGATACCCTTGAATCGTTTGACGAGGGCGTCGTAGGCTTTGTAACCGTCGCATTGAATGTGGCCGGTGAAGAGGAGTGTTTTACTTTCTTCATCAAAGCCGAGCATGTCTAACAGGCAGTCCATGGCGCGGCTGGTGTGCCAGTCGAAGTAGACGGTACTGGTGTGGATGTTGCGGTAAGCCCACCAGTATCCGGTTTGGCTTTTGCCAGTACCGGGGGCGAGGTAGGAGCCGGGAGTCTCGTCGATCTGGAGGGCGTCGGTGTCTAATACTTCGGCTTTGATCGCTTCATTGACGGGGCGCAGGAGGTCGGCGAGTTTGGCTGTCCACGTGTTGATGGTGCCGCGTTGAAGTTCGATTCCGTGACGACGTGCGAAGCGTTGGCTTTGGCGATAATGCGGAAGGTGGTCGCAAAATTTATCGCACACGATTTGGCTGATGAGCTGCGGGCCGCAGAGGGTCCCGGGGACGCTGGAGATGGGAGCGGGGCTGATGACGGGCTTTTCCTGTTTGTCGGCTTTGAGGGCGAACTTGGGGATGCGGGTAACGCGCCAGTAGACTTCGCCTCGGGTCGTTTCGAGTTCACGGTGCTCGCGGCTTTCGATCTCGCGGTAGGCCTCCGGGTTGGCCTTGACCTCATCGGGGATGAGCTCTTCAACAATAATACTCTTGATCCATCGGGGGAAGAGTTGGTCTTTGGTGCGGCGGGTGCGCTTAACCTTTTTTCTTTTTACGACGTCCTCCTCCGGCCCTGATGTTTCGGGGCCGGAGGGTTCGGGCTTTCCCAATGTCGCTTCGTCAAAGTCGAGCTGATGTTGGGCGGGATCGTAGCGTTCGGATTTGGAGCCGTGGAGTTGCTGCCGGTAATATTCGTTGAGCTGAAGGGCAGCGGTGAGTTGCCCGGTCACTTCTTGAAGGGCGGCCTCGAGTTCCCCGACCCTTTTGAGAAGGGCTTGAGGATCAAATGAGGCAGGCTCCGGCATGGGTTATATTATAACAAAACCCGGAGCCTTTTTTAGTCAAAAAGTATTTTTCTTTGAGATAATGTACGAGAGTTACTCGACTTGATACCATCCGCGCATTGAGGCTCCCTTGAGATCGACGCCATCGAGGAGAAGTTGCAGAGCCTGCGGAGCGAGTTTGAGCTTTTTGTCGCGGGCGTTGTTGCTGGCGGGCCAGCTGAAGGTTCCTTCTTCGAGGCGTTTGGCGGCGACCCAAAGGCCGCTGCCATCGAAGTAGAGGAGCTTGAGTCGGTTGCGGCGTTTGTTGACGAAGGCAAAGATGGCTTCTTTGACAAGTTCCTGGCCGAGGTGCTCCGTGGCGATCTCGGTGAGGCCGTTGAAGCTCTTGCGCATGTCGCAGGGCTGGAGCGCGAGATAGATCTTGAGCGAGGCATTGGTGAGGTTGATCATTTGCGGGCTCCTTTCCGTTGGCGACGGCGCAGTTCGGAGATGAGATCGGCCGCGAGATGCAGGTCATCATGACTACCGACGATGATTTTGAGACCATCGGTGTATTCGATGACGAGCCGGGACTGGATCACGCCGGGGAAGTCAACTTCAGCGAAGCGGACCTCCGAGCAACGCGCGGGCTTTGGTTTGGATGATGTCGTGGACATGACCCGCGTTTTAGCGGATTTCGCAGCCACGCGGTAGGTGCCCAATTTTATGACGCTTACGTTCTTCACGTCGAAAGGGAACGAGGATATCCACCTCACGTATTTGGTTAGCCCGTCAAAGCGTGACCATCGCGCGGAGTTCGACAAAATCCTGGTCAGTTTGAGTTGGTAGAAGAACGACTTAGGTCAAGCGCTCGATTCCTACTCTTCCAGCACCCGGTAGTAAAGGGTCTGGCGTCCGGCGTCCGGGCTGTGAACAATCGTGGTCGTCACTCCCTCGCTTGGGATGCCGTCGTCGACTTCCAGCCAACCCACAAGATCTGACGATGTTTCAAATGTGTAGGTGCCGTCTGTCTTGGAGGTAAATGTCAGTGAAAAGCTGCCATCGACATTGCTGGAGACCTTGGTAATTGCAAGTGGCACTACCTCTTCGGCAAATGCGTAGGGCGCAGAGAGGAGGGCTGTTCCGCGATTGTCCTGAAGCATCACATTGAAGGAATCGCCGACGAATACCCGCGATCCATCCTCGTAGGTTAGATTACGTGGGATCAGGAATTCGAACTCGTTGCCGCCGCCCTCAGGACTCAACATCCAGGGAATCTCTCCCACTTCGCCTTCGCTGAAACCGCCGGCGCGCTGATCAAATCCAGAACCCGACTCGATCAAGAATTCAGAACCAAACGGGGGAGAAGCTCCTGGGACCTGATAACCGGTGGAAGAATCGTCATCGGTGTCGATGAAGACGTGCGTATTGAACGTTGAGAACGGTGCTCCGTCACTGTGCAAGGTAAAGCGGCCGAACAAAGACTCGGCATCATTGGCAAGCCACAATTGATGATAATCCACTTCATCGCCAGAACCTACCCGGGTCGCTTGTGGCGCGATGCCATCCCAGTCGGAAAAGTCTCCGTCTGGGACAATTCGGGCAAATACGGCGCCCGGAGGTGTTGAGGTAAATGTGTAGCTGGCGGCTAGCACGACATTGCCTCGATTATCTTGGAGCAGAAGTTCAAAGTCATCACTGGCAAACACGGAAGTTCCATCTGGGAATTCCAAAGATCGCGGCAGCCTGAGCTCAAAATCATCTGCCTCACCGAAGGGTGCCAGGCTCAAGTCGATCACCCCGAGTGCACCTTCATTGAATCCACCGCCACGTTGATCGAACCCATCGCCCGATTCGATCATCATTTCTGAACCGAAGGTGGCTTCATCGATTTGATAGCCAGTGGCGCTATCGGAATCGGAATTGATGAAGAGATGAGTATTGAATGTAGAAAAAGGATCTGCCAATGCATGCAGCGTAAACCGCACGTAGAGATAGTCATCGTCATTAGCGAGGAAGACTTCATTGTAGTCGATGGCTTCGCCTCCTGATAGACGAGATGCCCGTGCAGGGATGCCTCTCCAATCCGTGGTATCGCCATCCAATTCGATTCCTGTCGTAAATACTCCACCATCAACGGGATTGACGGGCGGTTCCACTTCGGGGAGATCTCCAGCAATGCGGTAGCGGACTTTCGAGCCCGATATTTCATCCCCTCGATTGTCATGCAGAATCAACCGGATCTCGTTGTGTTGGAATACGCGACTTCCATCAGCATAGGTTGCATTAAGAGAGATTCTGAATTCGAATTCTGCGCCAGGCGCGGCAAATGGATCGGGAGCCAACAGCCATCCCAGCGCGGAAACCCCACCTTCGTTGAAAGTGCCGCCGCGTTCATCGAAACCTGCCCCGGATTCAATCAGCATTTCAGAGCCGATCTCGGCACCACCAGGGGAGGGGAGTCCGGTCTCAATGCTATCATCAGTATCCACGAATACATGGGTATTGAATGTGGTAAAAGGCGTGCCGTCCTCGTAGAGGCTAAAGCGGATGTAGAGAAAGTCCTCATCGTTGGCGACCCAGACATCCTGGTAGTCGATTTCTCCGCCTTCCTCATCGTCCGTGACAATCGAGTCGATCCCATCCCAATCTGCAAAGTCACCGTCGATCACAATGGTTTTGGGGTTTGAAGCAGCTCGTGGTTCTGGAACTGTCGATAGCACCACTTCGTTTTCGTCTTCGTTAGCGTCCTCGGTTCCATCCTGTGCTCGGACCGCAAAGAGGTATTCAAAACCATTGTCCAGCCCGGTTACCGTGAACTCAAAAGGATAGCGTCCGACTCCCGCACCGGTGAGATAGCGCTCGGGAAGAGCTACTTCTACCCCTTCAAGTTTCGTGGCGGTGGTGAAGTCCAACTCAAATTCATCTGTGTAATAGAGATTGTAGGTGATGGGTCCGGTCTGATCTCGCGCGACATCCCAACGCAGGGTCACCGAACCATCACCTGATTCCAGCTCCTGTAGTCCAACACGCGGGGTCGCGGGCTGGTTGCCTGTGGCCGCAGTGCTATCCCAAACTGGCGCTGCTTCATCAGGATTGTTAGCGACCCAATCGGCTCCCGCGGTGCTGAAAGGCGTGTCGAGAGCGATGTTAGTCCGATAAAGAGGCCACCCCTGAATCTCCATGCTCTCCTCATAGTCCTGAGCGATGGTGGCTGCTGACAAGTTCGATGGGTGATCATAGCCCAGCGCAAAGATCGTGAACCCGTCCGGTCGACCTGCTTCAGCGTTCAGCTTTGGAGCAAAGTTAAATTTGTTGTCATCGAAGAAAGGCGATACCTCATGATCATCGCTGATGTCGGTATAGTAGCTCTCGAACAGAAGCATCTGGATGTAGGGCCGCGGAGTGTAGGGATAAGTCTTCAGGTTCGGGTTAAAGAAAAAGATGCCGCGATTCGCCATCAGGATTTTCTCCGGATAACTTTCGTGGATCCGCCGGATCAGCGTCTGCATACCGGGAGCCGTCCACTCGTAACCGCCAAACGAGTCGGGGGCGGCGGTATCCAGCGTGTCGAGAAATGCGCCGTCACAATTGAGTGCTTTCCCTGCCATTCCCATCACTTCATCCAACCCCGCCATACCGGATCCACCGATGTTCATAATCTTCAACGCGTCGAACCAAGCTGGATCGCCCGCATTGACAAAGGCTGCCCCGAATGTGCTGTTGGCATCTGGTTGGCCGTCTTCGTCGCGGTCCAGGTAGTAGGATGCGAATCCCGTGCCGCCGGGTGAAGGATCCCCCAGTGTCTTCCCGGCTTCGACCTCGCTCAGCGGGGTGTCACTGGACGCACGAGGATCGACCCGCGGCCCGCTTCCGTCACCGGCAATGGGTGCCGCCGTGCGATCATCTTCTCCGATCGATACATATCCCAACACCAGGACATCGTCAGCATTCCCTTTGACCATGTCAGGGCCCTCCTGAATCGCCGCCACATTAGCTGCCGTCACATTGCTACTGGGATGCAACACGACCAATGCGTATTGATCACGGGCAGATGCTAATTTCGCCGAATCCCAATCACCGTAGTAGATCAAATACGGTGTTTCGGTGTTGATTCCGGGAACAGGGCCCACTTGAGCGGCGCACCAACTGGGAAGCAGCAGCAGCAATGCCGCCGACCAGGAGAAGAATGATGTGTGGTTCATCAAGCTTATTTTGCCTGTCATAATAGGATCTTTGGCTCCCAGTGACTGTTGTCAATGCCTATCCCAAAGTGAATCCAGCCAGCCGCACATCTGGCGATCTTTGGGAAGGGATGGCAGGTTCAACGGCTTGGAGCGGTTTCATTTAATCGCCGTTTATCGTCATTGAGTATTAGAGGCAACTCGAAACCGCAAAGCTGGTTCGAGATCAGGGTATGGACGAACCCCGATCCATGAAACTGGAATTCCCTAAGACAATTCCTCCACCAATGTATTCCGAATCCTGATTCCGCTTTAGCACGATCCCCGAATCCGGAGAGGGGTGAATCGGTTGTGGGGACTCCTAGGAATTTTCTTTTAGCGGGAGTGCTTTGAAGCCGCCTTTGTGCCGGAGCGGAGGGGGGCGAAAGGGGGTTGTTCGAGGTTGTTCCCGAAGATGATGTTGTCGCTCAATTCAATGAGCCAGAGTAAGCTGATCAGCCAGGCGTAGTCGCGGAGACGGCACTAGTAAGGGGAGGGTTCCGAGGGAAAGGGATTTGGTGCCGGTGAGTAATCGGTCATGGAGGGCGACAAAATGAATTGAGTGTCAGCCCTCGCCAGAAAATTTGGTCTGGAATTGAAGCTGGCTTCCTGATTCAGGGCAACATAGATGACTTCTGATGTTGGAGCGAACTTTTGGATCCATTTTTGTGATGATTCTTGGCCTGTGTTTGGGGTTGGGAGCAGGGGCGAGTGCCCAGAACGAGAACAGCCTTAGTTTGGTTCATGCCGGAGACAAGCTGTCTTTCGAAGTGGTCGACGAGAGAGGTAAGAATCCCTGGGTCCTGCAATATTCTGCTGATGGACAGGTTTGGCAGGACGTCATTTTTTTGGACCGAACGGACGGCCAGACGAAGTTAACGGGTGAGATTGAGGTGACGGGAATGACCGGAGTTCAGATGGATTCAGCTTTCTTTCGAGCGGTCAAGCGATCGGAAGATGATGCTTTTTACCGAGAGTTTTTGGCGGCGCGAGTGCGATGGACGATTTTAGGGCCTTCAAAATACACCTACGAGGTGAACTGGAATTGGTCGTTTTTCACCTGGAATGGGCGAGTGACTGTGGTGGACGGCGTGGTCACGGCGACCGAAACGATTTCATCCTTCCCGGAAGGAATCGGGCCGCTCGACGAGTTAACCATCGAGGGATGGTTTCAGAAGATTGGAAACGCCCGGGATCGGGGTGCTGAGAGGATCGTTGTTGATTGGGATCCGGAGTTGGGTTTCCCAGCATCCGGATTCATCGACATCAGTGTTCTGATTGCGGACGAGGAGCAGAGCTGGACGATCAGAAAGATCGTGCCTCTTGAGTGATAGTTGTCAGAGAGTCGCCTCCTTTTTTAAGTTCATAGAATGAGCCTTGGGTTGTTTTTGTTGCGGCTCTTTCACGAGGTTGTTTGCGAAAGGAGGTGCGCTGATTCTCCGATTTCTTGGAGACGGAAGGTGATGGCGTGAATGCTCTCGTCGAGCGTGGAGGTGCCGGCAGTGATGCCGATCCTGGAAATGCCCTCGAGCCACTCTTCGCGGATGTCGTCCGGGCTTTCGATGTGAGCGGACTTGCATCCGAGCTTACGGGCAGTGCGGGCGAGTTGAGTGGTGTTGTTGGAGTTTTTTCCTCCGATGGCCAGTACGAGCTCGACAGACTGGCAGAGTTCGTGGAGAGAGGTTTGCCGGTCTTTGGTGGGGTGGCAGACGGTATCATAGTAGACGACTTCGGCTTCGGGGCGCTGTTTGCGAACTTCGCTGACGAGAGCGCGGACACGGTCAATGGGTTGGGTGGTTTGGGAGATGATGCCGAGGCGTTTGACATACGGGAGATCGGCGATGTCATCCGGATAAAGAATGACGCGAGCGTTAGGGAAGTCTCCTTGAAGGCCGCGGACTTCAACATGTCCGGCTTTGCCCACGATGACCGGTTGGTAGCCTTCGGCTACCACTTTGGAGAGCTTGGCGTGTGCGACCCTGACAAGAGGGCAGGTGGTGTCGGTGATCTGGTAGCCGGCCTTGTGCCAGCGTTTTCGATCGCGGTCCGATGCTCCGTGAGCGGTAATGATGACGTGCTGGGTGGGAGCGGTTTTCCCCTCAAGTTTTGCGGTTCTTGCCCCTTGGGATGCGAGACGGGATTTTACGGCGGAATTGTGTGCGAGCTGGCCGAGGATGCTAGCGGGTCCCTGCGCGAGTGAGGCTTCGGTGGTCTCGATCGCTTGTCGTACGCCGAAACACATGCCGGTGTGTTTTGCGATGAGGATATCGTATCGGGGAGTTTTTATGGTCTTCATTTGAGACCGTAATCTGCTCGTGATGTGTGGAGATTTGATGAAGCGAAAGAGAAGAAACGATGAAAACGGTCAGAGGGTGTCGGTCAGGAGGCGAAAGGAAGAGGGGGGGGGAGGATGGATTTTTTGAGGAGAGAAAGGTCGGCCTTGGCTTTTTCGGTATTGCCGAGGAGTCCGATGAGGGCAGCGCGCGACTGCTAGGAATTTACTTTTAGCGGGAGGGCTTTGAAGCCGCCTTTGGACCGGAGCGGAGGGGGGCTAAAGGGGGTTGATTCGGTCGGATACCATGCGGGGTGGTGGAGCGAATTGCCTTTATTCATGACATACAAACAGCGAAGAGTTCGTAGAATCTAATCAGAAACCATGAAGAGAATCTCTAATCGCGCCCGTCTCGTTCGTTTTCTTGTTTCAACCTTCGCGGTGTTACTGGGGCTTCCCTGCCTGCACGCGGAAGACAACTGGGCGCAGTTCCGAGGTCCCACTGGGCGCGGGCATTCGACGGCGGAGGATGTTCCGATCACGTGGAACGGGGATTCGGTGGCCTGGAAGAGAACTCTCAAGGGGGAGGGACAGTCGTCCCCGGTGAACTGGGGCGATCGACTCTTCCTCACCAGTGCTTCGGAAGATGGCAAGGAACGCTATGTGTTCTGCGTGGATCGCAAGGACGGCAAGATTCTCTGGGAGAAAATGGTGGTGTGTGCGGCTCCGGAGCATCCTCACAAGATGAACAGCTACGCCACTCCCACTTGTGCCACGGATGGCGAGCGGGTCGTGGTCTTCTTTGGTCCGGGTGGACTGCACTGCTTTGACCTCGAGGGAAAAAAGAGCTGGTCGCGGGATGTTGGTGCGTTTCCTGGTCCCTGGGGCGTGGCGGCTTCTCCGATCATTCTTGGCGGCCTCGTGATTTTGAATTGCGACGCGGAGGGGCCTTCTTCACTAATCGCTCTCGATATCAATACGGGCGAGCCGGTCTGGCAGACGAATCGCGAAGCGAAGCCTCGCGGAGGTTGGAGCACGCCGATCGTGATCGAGGATGGCGGCCGCAAGGAGCTGGTCCTGAATGGGGAACTGGGAGTGCGCGGCTACGATCCGAACACGGGAAAGGAGTTGTGGTTCTGCAAGGGCTTCAACGGACGGGGGTCGCCGGTTCCTGACTTCGCCAACGGCCTCCTCCACGTTGTAAGCGGGAAGCCGGGAGATACTTATGCCGTCAAACCGGGCGGGAAGGGCGACGTCACGACGTCACACATGGCCTGGCATACCAAACGGCGCGGTGGACGGGATCTGCCATCTCCGGTGGTGGTCGACGGTTACCTGTTCGTCGTTTCGATGTCCGGCACCGCAACCTGTTACGATGCCAAGAGCGGTAAGGTACACTGGGAGGAGAAGCTCGGCGTGAAGGGGGAGTTTGCTTCCGCGCCGTTGGTCGTGAAAGGGCATGTCTTCATCCAGAATGTATACGGAGGTGGAACCCTTGTGATCAAGCCGGCCAATAAGCTGGAGATCGTATCCAACAACTCCGTAGGGGCGGAGATGTCGGAGATCTTTCGCGCCACCCTGGCCCCAATTAAGGGGCAGATCTTCGCGCGCTCGCTATCGACCCTCTATTGCATCGGGAAGTGAGGGGGCGGCAATCGTTCTCTCTGTTATGAGGAGTTCGTTTTTCTGTTCCTGAGCCTGTGGTCGCCCGGCCTCGCGTTGCTTTTGGGGTGGGGAGCTTGAGGGCACCGTCTTAGGGATCGGAGAGGGGGAGATGACGGCAAATATGAGGAAGAGTAAAAGAAGTGCTTCCATTTCACGAAGATTATCGCGGTGAGGATATCTGGGATAATCGATTATTTTTTAAAGAATATTGATTTGGTTGATGCGCGGGATTTGGGAACTAATGAAATCATTGAATGCTATTCTCGATTAGTGGACTTCACTCCATGCAATGAGACTGAAGATGATCCCGATGTCGTGGGCAGGGATCCTGGGGATCTTTGTGGGATTGTTCTACCTCATTGCTTCGGGTGATGAGACGAAAATTCAAGTGTTGAACGAAGCAACACAAGATTTGCGACGGGGGGGCGAAACGCGCAACATCAGCGACGTCGCTCGCAGATCGAGAGCGTCGCGAGATGAAGCCACGACCGGTGAAGGTCCTCTTCGTCGATGATCCCGATGATTTGGAATTCTTTGAGGATCAAGTCGAAGGCAAGAGTCAGGAAGCGCGCGGAATGTTTCAGTCGTGGCAGGAGATACGGGCGCTCCGTGAGACTCTTCGGGAAGAAGGGCTGGGCCTGCAATATCCGGACATCATCGCTTTGGCGGACCGGGAGGTGCTTCTTGTCAATCGGCTCAATCAGCGGCTGCGCAACGAGGAACGTTAACTTGGAAAAGTGGAGCGGGTAGAGGGAATCGAACCCTCATGATCAGCTTGGAAGGCTGGAGCTTTACCACTAAGCTATACCCGCAAATTTCGTCGGCCTCGGGATGAGTGGATTTAGGGAGTGAGGCAAGACTTTTTGAAGGGAAATAGAGGCGTTATTTTTTCGTGTTTTCAGAGTTTGTAAGGAGCCAGTGAGTGGCTTGCTTGAGCAGAAGGGGGAGAGGGAGGGCTTGGAAGTCTTTGATATGACCGAGTGAGGTGTAGAAGGAAAGGCCTCCGTCCTTTCGTCGAAAACTCCACGCGACGGGTTGGTCTTCCTTGCCACCTACGGCGTTACCAGTGAGGTGGACTTTACTTCCGGCTGCGAGTGGTTTGACGGTGTAGAGCGAACCGCCGGTTGCGAAAGATTCCTTGGTGATTCCTTTGGTGATGGGGTGATCGGTTGCGACCTTGGCGGAGGTAGCTTGTTTGCTGCCGAGGTGGCCGGAGTAGCTGCCGCCAAAGACGTCGGCGTCCCAGCTTTGCCAGCTGTCATGCCCGGCGGGGATCGTTTGGTTTTTATTTTTGGCGAAGGCGTGACTGGCTGTGCGGATGCCCAGGACGGGCCTGCCCGATGCCATGAATTTACGAAGGGCGGTAAGCTGGGATTCAGTGGGAGTACGGCGTCGGACGCTGACAAAGAGGAGATCTGCTTCTTTGAGCTTTTCTTCCAGTCCTGCGAAATCGTGTTTGCCGTCATCGAGTCGGATGATGGCGATGTCGTAGTCCTTCTTGAGTTCGTTTTCAAAGAAGGCGGGGAGGGTGGTTTGGGTCTCGTATTCCCGCTCGGCAATGAGGGCGAGAATTTTGAGTTTTACAGGATCAGCCAACGATGAGAGGGCTGTGAGTAGAAATAAGACGAGGCTGGAGAGAGACTTCATTAAGCTTCTATACGGGACCGGGAGAATAACCTTCGCTCTGAATCTGCTTTATGAACTCAATTTGTGATCACAGGGAAAGGAGAGTCTGCGACCGGCATCCTTGATGAGACGCCTCAGGAAGGAGATACAAGGACTGGGCGATCATCGTATCTTTGTAAAACATGAAGCGGACTTTGCCCTCCTTTTTATCATTACGTTCGCAGGATCGCTTGATGGGTTTTTGAGGGGTGAAATTCCAACGCTTCAGGTAGTGTCCAATGGTGCGGGCATCCCGGAACTTAATCGATCAAGACACAGCACGTCCTGGGCCGTCTGATTATTGGCCCAGTTAATGACGGACAAGCCAGTCATGGAATTGACTGGAGCTCCAAATCTCGCTGGCCAATTGTCTGTATCCCTCGGTGAGTGGATGGCTGGCGTCACCGTAGAGGGCGCTTTCCAGCGTTGCGCATGGCAGATTGGGGATCTCTTGCGCGTCGAGCCAATCACGAATGGCGGCTAAGCCGGCAGTGAAACCGGAGAGGTTTTCCGGTGCCATGATGTGGGTATTGAACGGGCCAATGATGACGAATACGTCATTGCCCCGCTCGCAAAGCAAGTTGACGAGGTGCCGGAATGCCTGTTGCTGGAGTGCTTGCTCCGGCGGGACCCACTCAAATTGCTGGGTCCCGACTCCAGTTGAGGACCATGCTTTGTGGCGAGGGCTGTTGAGGCCTCGTTCCGGATCGTTCTCCGGTTCGCCGGGGATCTGGAAGGTGATCTGTTTCCATGGGGCGGCCATTGCGTTCGGATAGGATGGCGGGTAGCCGCCATCATCGGCGAGGGTCCACGAGTGCAGGTTCTTCTGCTCAAAGTAGGTGTTCCGGATGTGCCCGTTCCACGAGAAAAACGGAATTTCCCGCGTCACGACGATGCTGGCGCGGTCGTTGAATGACGCCCGGTAGCAGGGGATCTTCGTCGTGAATTGAGGGACGAGGCGGGGATGGTTGAACTTCTGCTCTTTCGGGGAACTCAGGTCGGCCTCGGGACTGCTCATCCACAGGAGATTGTAATGTAGGATAACCTTCCGATTGTGAATGGCGCCGCCATATTGGCGAATTAATCCCTCCAGTGCGATTGGGAACAATCCGTTGACGCCAGCATTGACATAGCGGTCGGATTCATCAGAGAGGTTGTTCAGGAAGTGGCTCAAGGTGCCGTCCCGGGAGACATACTCTCCCCACACCACCGAGTCGCCCAGCATTGGAATTTGGGTGGGTTGTAGACGGTCCATGGCCCGTTCATACAAGCCGTAATCTTTGCTCAGCTCGTAGGGGAGCCGGTAGTCCGGCGGGGTGGAATATTGTTCGAAATTTTTCCAGAGGGATGGTGCAAACATGACGATCGGGAGTACGAGCAGGAGGGTCACCAACCATTCGCGAATTCCCAGGGTAAGCCTTGGCGGACTGGTCTCGCTGTGAGGTTTTGTGTGGATTGGGGTCATGGGGCAGGTTTCACGAAATTAGAATTGAAAGTAGATGAACTCTCCACCCTTGGATGAGAACAGGAGAAGGTAGACGATCATGCCGGTGGCCAGAGTGATGCGCGTGGCAGGCCACTGGAGAATCCCCTGGTATCTGGATTCGCTCAGGAACTGGTATCCCCAGACGGCTCCGATCAGGGCCAACATCAAGCCGGGGCAACCGGGGTCCGTCCACTGGGTCGTGCCGATTCGCTTGATGATGGTGGCGGCGGTCTCGAGGGAGTCCGCCCGGAAGAAGATCCAGGCGAAGCTCACGAAGAGAAAGACGGCGATCTGCTTGATGGGTTTTGGAAGATGGGTGTGATACCAATCGGCTCGTTCGAGCCGCCGGGTGAGTAAGATCCCAATCCCGTGGAGGGCTCCCCAGATGAGGAAAGTCCATGCCGCCCCGTGCCAGAAGCCGGAAATGACAAAAGTGATGAGCAAGTTCCGGTATGTCAGCCACGACCCCCGGCGGTTTCCACCCAAGGGAATGTAAACGTAGTCGCGGAACCACGTCGAGAGACTGATGTGCCAGCGCGACCAAAACTCTCCGAGACTGGCGGCAAGATAGGGATGGTTGAAATTGAGCATCAGGCGGAAACCAAACCAGCGCGCAACCCCGCGCGCCATGTCGGTGTATCCGCTGAAGTCGAAATAAATCTGCCATGCGAAGGCGAAGGTCGCGAGCAGGAGGGCCGGTGCATTGTGGGCGGATGGATCATCATAGACCCGTTCGACATAGATCGAGAGGTAGTTTGCGAGCGCCAACTTCTTGAAGAGTCCAACGAGAAACAGGGAGAGTCCTTCGCTGAGATCGGGGCCGGTGACCTGTGGACGGGAGTGGAACTGGGGCAGAAGGTGACTGGCTCGCTCGATCGGCCCGGCGACCAGTTGCGGAAAAAATGCCACAAAAGTTGCAAAGCGGATGAAGCTTCGCTCGCGGTCGATCTCCCCGCGGTAGAAGTCGATCGTGTAACTCATCGACTGGAACATGAAGAACGAGATGCCAACCGGTAAGAGGTATTCGAAGCCCGTCGGCATGAGGGCTGCTGCCTCCGGTAACTGGAATGGAGCCCCGGCGTGGGCGAACAAGCGATTGATCGCTTCCGAAAAGAACCCGGCATACTTGAAGAACGCGAGGAGGCTCAGGTTGTTGATTAGGCTGACGACGAGCCAAGTTTTGCGGCTTGAGAATGCCACGCCCATTGCCATGAGCGACAGGATCAGGCACAGCCAAAGCATCATCGGGCGCAGGTTGCCGAAGTTCACGACGGATGCTGCGAGGCAAGCCATTGCGGCTGCGATGAATCCCCAGTATGCCAGTCGAAGTCGCGGTGATGAGATTTCCGTTCCCCGGAGGTGGGAGAATTGAAACCGGTGGCCTCCGGATCGCGGGCAGCGATCCATGAAGCCGACCACGTTGTAGTCCATGGTGGTGGAATACAGGATCAGGATGAGGTAATAGGGATTCCAGCATCCGTAGAACACATACGACGCCAGGAACAACCAGAGTAGCCAGAACCGGGTCGGGCGGAGTGCGAAAAATCCCAGCAGGGCGACCGCGACGAACGCGGCGAATGTCCAAGTATGGAAGAGCACTGTAATATACCGGTTGGGCTCAGTTCGTTCCGCTGGTGGCGCCCTGAAGTGCCTTCAGCTCCTTGGGAGAAACGCGACGGACACAGCGGAAGCCGCAGTAATCAGTATTGAAGCAGGCATCGGAATCGCCGGTGATTTGGCCCTTTCGGAAGGTGGCCCGGCACATGTCGGCGCTGGACTTCCAGTTGCCTCCACGCATGACGCGCTTGTCGGACATCGCGCCGGTGGCGACCGGTCCGACGGGATCGTCGCTGGAATTCTTCGCGTAGTAGTCCGGGGCGTAGATGTCCTCGCACCACTCGGAGACGTTCCCATACATGTCAAAAATCCCCCAAGCGTTCGGCTTTCGTGACCCCGCAGGATGGGTCCGCTCTCCGGAGTTTGCATCGAACCACGCGTATTGCTTCAGCTTCCCGGTATCGCCGAACCCGTAGCGGCCCGACCCTCCGGCCCGGCAGGCGAACTCCCATTCGGCTTCGGTCGGCAAGCGGTAGCCATTGGTATCGAAGTCACAGGGCCAGCCCGGTTTGGATTCGTCATAGCAGGGAGTCAGCTCCTCCATGAGTGAGCGTTCGTTGCAGTATCGCCGGGCATCGCGCCAGCGGACCTGTTCTACTGGCATCTGTGGGTGCTCCTGCCAATGCGAAGGATTGGGCAGTTCGGCCTTGGCGAACATTTCGTGCGTGACCTCATGCGCGTCGATGAGGAAGGCGCTGATGCGGACCTCATGCGCGGGTTTCTCGTCGGCGCTCTCCTTGTCGCTTCCCATCGTGAAATTGCCCCCTGCCAGGTGAATCATCGGGACTCCCGACGAGGTCGTGATCTGAATCGGCCCCCGGGTGTCTGTTCCGCTGCCGGATGAGTCGCTTTTGCACGAGTTTAGCAACACCAGAGCAGGGAGAAGAAGAAGGGTGGATCGAATTGTTGTCATGACGAATCTGCTATCGGTCGGAGATGCTGGCACGATGACGGGAGACTACTGCTTCACTGAAATCCATTCCGACTCCTTGTAACTCCGTCCATCGTTTGTCAGTTGCAAAACCCGGCCGGCAGGTGGATTCTGCAGGTCGACCGTCCCGCCGTCCCCGATGGCGATTGCGACGATGTTCCAGCCGTCCGCATGGACACCCACGATCTCGCTGGCTGCTTCATAGGTGCCGGGCATGGCAGGATTTCCCTTTCCGGGTTTTCCCTGGCTGATGGTGAGGAACTGCTCGTTAGGACACCAATCGACATGATAGATCTTGTCTTTCTTGTGGAAGATTTGGAGCCGGGTCTTTCCGAGAGCTGGAAGATCGCCCGCCCGATCGAACTCGACAACTTTGATCTCATGATCACCGGGTCCCCACGCCAGGAACTTTCCGCTCGGACTGAAGGTGGGTCGGCAGCCTCCCGTCTTCAGGTTGACGATTCGCTTGCCATCCGCCTCGATCAGGAGAGTGCCGTGGCCGAGCCCCATTCCTGAGTGAACGGTGGCGACGATCCACTTTCCGTCCGGCGAGAATCCCGGGTTGTAGAGGTGATGGATTTTCCCGCTGTTCGGGTGCGGTCGGTCCTTGCCGGTTTCCAGGTTGTGAAAGACCATTCCCTTGGTCGAGTAATCGATTACGCTGAACTTTTTGAACTCCTGGGGGAGGTAGGCGAGGGTCTTGCTGTCCGGTGACCAAAACGGCTGTCGGGCGTAGTCAGAAATCTTGCGACGGTTTTCTCCAGTGACATCCATCACCCAGAGGCTGCGCACGGTAGTCCTTCCCGCTCCCACGTCCGAGAGGAATGCGATCATCGATCCATCCGGCGAAGCTTGCGGGTAAATCTCATGGCTGTCCGCCGTGTTCGTCAGGTTCCGAAGCTTCGATCCGTCCGCATTCATGATGAAGAGCTCCCAGTTGTTATTCGCATAGCCTTCGCAGATCAGTTTGTGAGGGGTACGGGCGAGCAGGGTCTCGATGGATTCCGCTGCTCTGGCAGTGGAGTCCAGAGCGGTGGCCATCAATAGGAATGTGGAGAGTCTGGTAATCGTCATGGTTGGAGTGGGTTTCGTTGGAAGATGATTGGAAGTGCGAGCAGTTTTCCCGCAGGTTGAGGACGGAAACGGTGAGAGGGAGATTCAGCCGAAAAAGCCAGCGGGCCGCATCGGTAGGGCGTTTCACGACCGTAATTCATGATCCGAGATCGTAGTCTTCCTTCCCGCCATGCCAAGGATTGGTTTGGCAGTGGTTGTTCTATGCACTCTTCAGGGTGGTTATCAATGGCAGGCGGTGATGGGGAACAATCCCAGTCTATTCAAGGGTGTCGATCCTGCAGGGACGCGTCTTGAGGAGTTCGTGATCGAACGGGTTCTTGGTCTAGGTGGCTTAGGCATCACTTGTCTGGCACGGGACACTCGCGAGAGCATCACGAAAGGCCTTAAGAACTCTGTCGATATCTTCGGCGGTGATGCCCAAATGCGTCACGAGCCGAACCTTCGAACCCGTGTATCCTGATATTAAAATTTCCCTTTCTAGCAGACTCTCCGCCAGATTCCTGACCAGTCCTTCAGAAGCATCGAAGAAGACCATATTCGTTTGAACGGGATCTACTTTTAGCGTCGTAATCGCGGCCAACCCTTCCGCTAGAACCTTCGCATTCTCATGGTCGTCTGCCAATCGGGTAACGTGATTTTCCAAAACATAAATTCCGGCAGTAGCAAGGAAACCCGATTGCCTCATCCCTCCTCCCACCATCTTTCGCCAACGTCTCGCTTCGTTGATAAATTCCGACGACGACACCAGGACCGAGCCCACCGGAGTACCCAACCCTTTCGATAAACACACCGACACGGAATTAAACCCCTCGGCAATCTCAGATGCCGGCACTCCCTGCGCAATAGACGCATTAAAAATACGAGCCCCATCAACGTGCAGCGAAAGATCGCGTGCCTGCGCAAAAGTTCTAACAGTTTTTAAATAATCGGGCGGTAAAACTTTCCCCCACGTGGTGTTTTCGAGACATAAAAGACACGTCCGCGCGTAGTGAAAGTCATCAGGTTTCACGAGAGCTGCCACCTTCTCCAGCGACAGCGTGCCATGATCAATCGACTGAGGTTGGATCCCCCCAAGAGCAGCAGCTCCACCTCCTTCAAAAAGATAGGTGTGGGCAGTTTTCCCGACAATATACTCATCTCCCCGCCCACAATGCGTCAGCAGAGACTGACTCCTAGGAATTTGTTTTTAGCGGGAGGGCCTTGAAGCCGCTCTTGGACCGGAGCGGAGGGGGGCGAAAGGGGGTTGATTCATATTTTACTCGAAGGTTGAGATTGAGAACTAATAACACCCCTAACCGTTGAACGTTCGACCTTCGCACTCCTTCTCCACTTTCGGCCCCCTTCCCGTAGTCCGCCAAAAAAAGATCTCGCTGTAAGACCTCCCCAACCCTGACCCGTATACTTTACTATGCTTGAATTGTTTGGAAAACGCGACCGCGCGCGTTCTCACTGCGACGGTTACTCTCGGCGGGACTTTCTTAAAGTCGGCGGCATGGCGGCCGGGGGGCTTTCCCTCGGACAACTCCTGGGAATGGAAGCGAAGGCCCGGACCGGGTCATCGCACAAGGCCATCATCAACATCTACCTGCCGGGCGGACCGTCGCACCTCGACATGTTCGACCTAAAGCCTGATGCGCCCTCCGAGATCCGCGGCGAGTTTCGTCCCATTAGCACCAATGTGCCCGGGATCCAGATTTGCGAAATGTTCCCGCTACTCGCGAAGATGGCGGACAAGTTCGCGATCATCCGCTCCCTCGCAGACTCCGATGGTGCACACGATTGCTATCAGTGCATGACCGGCCACAAGCGTCGCGATCGCTCTCCGGTCGGCGGCTGGCCAAATATGGGTGCTCCCGTCTCGAAGCTGCTCGGTGCCAAGACTCCTGGTGTTCCCGCCAACCTTTCCCTGATGTACCCCACGGGCAATCGCACTTGGGGCGAAGCTGGCACGGGCGGTTACGTCGGAAATAGCTACGCGCCGATGGGCTTGGTCGACAAGGATCCCAATCAGCGCGCCAAGAGTATGACCCTGCAGGGCATGACGCTCGATCGTCTCATGGATCGCGAGACCCTCCGCCACTCGATGGATCGCCTGCACAGCGAGATAGACGCGACCGGGCAGATGGCGGGGCTCGACACCTACAACCAGCAGGCGCTTGAAATTCTCTCGGATGGGAAACTGTCCGAAGCCCTAGACATCTCAAAGGAGGACCCAAAGGTCGCGGCGCGCTACGGAGTGAACGATCCGAAGTATCAGCGCGATGGAGCCCCCAAGATGGTCAAAAACTTCCTCGTGGCGCGACGCCTGATCGAAGCCGGCGCACGAGTGGTCTCACTGAACTACAGCCGCTGGGACTGGCACGGCGGCGACGGATTAAACTTCCCGCGTTCCCGCGAGGAAATGCCGCTCCTTGACCAGGGATTGAGTGCTCTCATCACCGACCTGCACGAACGTGGCATGTCTAACGACGTCTCGATCGTGATGTGGGGTGAGTTCGGACGCACTCCGAAGATCAACAAGATGAACAGCCGTGATCACTGGCCCAAGGCGAACTTCGCCTTCGTGGCGGGCGGTGGCATGAACACCGGCCAAGTCATCGGCGCAACTGATCACGGCGGTCACGAGCCAGTCGAACGACCAGTGAAATTTCAGGAAGTCTTCGCCACGCTCTACCACAATCTCGGCATCGACCTTGCCACCGCAACCATCGAGGACGCCTCCGGTCGCCCACACTTCCTCGTCGATCCCGGCATCAACCCGATCCGGGAATTGATCGGGTAGTCGTTCCCTGCGTCTGCGCCTCTCGCGAACTATCCAAGTGTATGGGGTAATTATATTGCAGGCAGCCCAAAGAATTCCCAGCAGTCGATCGTGAATTGTGGAGTTGCAAAAGGTAACGATATCACAACATCTCAACCAACTACTGAAGGAGATCTCCGGATCGCTGATGTCAGTTCCTTAACACACGTTTCACCCTGAAATCACGAGGGTTTCACCCAATATGACTAGCGATAGCAGAGCGGCGATTTCAACCCCTGCCGTGCTACTAATAAACACTTTTAGCCGACAAACTTCACACCGATGGGCCAGTTCGAGGTATTTCTAAGTCATCAACCCCCATTCTCTCCCCTCCGCTCCAAAGGCGGCTTCAGATTATAAAGCCAAATTCGGCGAAAAGCACCGCCGATCTGCGGAAATAGCCGACGCACCTCAAGCTGAATCTGGATAGGGTAAGCGCAGGAGCCACTCAAAAATAAAACGACCAGCTATTAAGTTGGTCGCTTTTTTATGAGCTAATAGAGCCAATTTAGAGGACTTCTTGCTTGGTAAGCAGGATGCGGACGTCGCCAACGTAGACTGCAGCGCGAATTTCGATTGGAATACGCCACTCATCGTCGCTGAGCCAAACAGTGGCTGATTTGAGCTTCTTGTAGGCCTTGAGCTGCATCTTGTCGTCGATTTTCTCCATCGAGATATCGAGTTTGATGCACTTGCGGCCTCGATGAGTGTAGCGACCAAGGACTTTGATGCGCGAAAGATAAGGGGTGGCGACTGGATGGAAGGGCATCACTACTTTGTCCCCATTTTTCAGGGGCATACTACGGATTTGCAGGAGGCCGCTGAAGAGATCGAGCGAGTTGGGATAAGGATAGCTTTCTTTCGTCGTGCTAACTTTGCCTCCTCGGGTCTTTTTTTCCGATCCGGTGACGCCCTTGGAGGTGAAGCGATATTCCTGCTTCGTGAGTTTATCCCGTTCCTTTTCGGAACCTACAAATAGGATGGGGCGGAGGGTCCTTGGATTTTGGAAACTGATGTAGTTGAATTGAAAGGGAAAAAGAGCGTGCGCCCAGCCGCTGCTCCCTCCGTAACCCTGACAGATGAAATGCTTGGGGTATTTCGGATCCTTCTTCCCAAAGATGATGGCCATATTTCCAGCCTTGAGTTTGCCATTCCAGGAAAGGTCGTAGGAGAGTTTCGTGGGGCTAATTTTCTTGAGAGAACCGTTTTTGGGAACATTGGCTTCCTTTTGCCAACCAAGTGAGAAAAGAGTGGAGGCAAAGATGATGGTGCCGATTTTAAGGATTAACATTCTGCTTAATAAACGGGACTAAGAGTGAAGATATTCACGAATATCGAAAATCCTCAGGGAAAAGGCGTGACGGAAATCGGTGAGGCGCTAAAACGGTGATCCAACAATGGCGAGCAAGGTTACTTACCAAGATGCGGGTGTTGACACTCGAGCCGCTGCCGCGCTGGTCAGCGACATCAAAGCGGATGTCGCACGGACCCAAAAACAGCGGCAACTTTTCAACTCCTTCGGCCTTTTCGCCGCAGCATTCGATCTGAGTGATTACCGTGAACCGGTGATTGTGACGGGTTGTGATGGTGTGGGGACGAAGGTTGAACTCCTCCTGGAGCATGGAATGGAAAAGGAGGCGGGGAAGGATCTGATAGCAATGTCGGTGAACGACATCATCACGACCGGTGGTGACCCACTTCTCTTCCTCGACTATATAGGGATCGCGAAACTTGATCCCGAGCGGATCAAGAAGCTCATCTCAGGAATGTGTGACTACCTTGAGGACTGCGGATGTATTCTCGCAGGTGGTGAAACGGCAGAGATGCCCGGTATTGTCCCTCCCGATGTAGTGGAGCTTTCTGGATTTTGTATCGGAGCGGTGGAGAAGAAAAATCTCATCAACCCGGAGACGGTGGAGATTGGAGACCTTTTTGTAGGATATGCTTCCGACGGATTTCACGCAAACGGCTGGAGTTTGGTTCGTCGACTTCTCGAAGAGCATCGAGGAGAGTTTTCTGATGAGGAACTGCGTGAAATGCTCGCACCCACTCGTCTTTATCATGACGCCGTGAATGATCTGAAAGCGAAGGGTGTCAATGTCCGAGCCTTTGCTCATATCACGGGTGGTGGACTTCCTGAGAATCTCGAGCGTCTCTTCAAAGGGAAAGGTGGTGATCTTGAAATTCCTTATTGGGAAAACGGTCCTGTGCAAAAGTTGCTGGCCCATACCGATCCTGATGACCGCTTCCATACCTTTAATATGGGAATCGGATGGGTTGCCATCGTCCCAGCAGATCAAGCGGTGGAAGCCTGTCAGGCAGGGCCTGGTGGAGTCATTCTGGGTGAAGTGCGTGAAGGTGATGGAATCACGGTAAAGGTTCAGTCCTGAGTTTTTTAGAGTATGAGCGATCCTCTTAAACACGAATGCGGCATCGCGGTGGTGCGCTTAAAAAAGCCCTTGGCCTACTTTCAGGATCGTTATGGTTCGGCCCTTTGGGGTTTTAATAAATTGTTCCTCCTGATGGAGAAGCAACATAACAGAGGTCAGGATGGTGTAGGGATCGGTTGTGCCAAAATTGGTATGCCGGCAGGGCAGCCTTACATTTTTCGACGTCGGGATTCGAAGAAAGACTCGCTTGCTAAGCTCTTCAGAAGCGAGTTGAAAAGTATCGATAAGATGACCCGTAATGGGGTCATTGATCCCAATAATCCTGAGGATCTTCGGAACAATTTTGATTTTGCAGGAGATGTTTATGTGGGTCACCTGCGCTATGGAACTTCCGGTGAATTCGATTCAGGATCTTGTCATCCTTACCTTCGCCGAAGCAACTGGCCGACCCGCACCTTGATGGTGATGGGGAATTTTAATATGACCAACTCCGGTGATTTGAATCAGCGGATGATGGATCGTGGGCAGCATCCAGTAATTGGAACCGATACTCAAACCGTTTTGGAAGAGATCGGTTTCCATCTCGATGAGGCGCATACCGATATCTATCGGGAGCTCAAACATGAAGGGATTCCCGGCGACCAGACCGCGGCTCTCATTTCCGAACGGCTTAATACGGGGCACATCGTTTCCGAATCAGCCAAGGGCTGGGATGGTGGATACTGCATTTGCGGAGTTGTTGGAAATGGTGACCTTTTTGTGATGCGTGATCCTCATGGGATTCGACCCTGTCATTACTTGGAGACCGATGAGTTTATCGCCTTCGCTTCCGAACGCGTTCCACTCATGACCGTCTTCGAAGCCGCTGAAGAAGATGTGAAGGTTTTTGAGTCAGGCACTGTAATGACAGTGAAGAGCAATGGTGAAGTGAGCAGCGAGCGCTTTGCGCTCGAATGTGAGCAAACTCCTTGTTCCTTTGAGAAGATCTACTTTTCACGCGGGAATGATCCGACAATTTACAAGGAACGTAAGGCGATGGGCGCAGCTCTTGTGGACCAGCTTATTGACTCGATTGGAGATGATTTTGACAAAGCGATCTTTTCCTTTGTGCCGAACACAGCGGAGACGGCTTACTATGGGCTGATGGATGGGCTTCGGCTTTATCGACGCAAGCAGGTGAGAACAAATATTTGGGAGGCGATCCAGCAAGGTGAACTCACGGAAGACACGCTCGATGATCTTATCCTTAAAAATTGGCCGGTGGGTGAAAAGATTGCGCACAAGGACATCAAGTTGCGGACCTTTATCTCCCAAGAGAGCAGCCGAAACCAGCTTGTGTCTCACATCTATGACATCTCCTATGGCGTGGTGAAGGACGGCGATTCACTCGTGGTGCTCGATGATTCGATTGTCAGGGGGACCACTCTCAAGCAGTCGATCTTGAAGATCCTAGCACGAACCAACCCCGCGAGGATCGTCATTTGCTCCACGGCCCCACAGATCCGCTACCCCGATTGCTACGGCATCGATATGTCAGAGATGGGGAAATTTATTGCTTTCCAGGCCACGATCAATCTTCTCGAAAAACATGGGAAGAACGCGCTGGTTGAAGAAGTCTATCAGGACTGCCTCACTGAGATGGCCAAACCTGAGAATGAACGAAGAAATGCAGTGAAGAAACTTTATGCTGGTTTCACGGATACTCAAATTTCGGAGGAAATTGCGAGAATTGTCTATCCTGAAGATATCGGCTGGCATGGAGAGGTGGAGGTGATTTACCTCACTGTGGAGAAGCTTCTCGAATCGATCGCCGGGCCTTCTGGAGATTGGTACTTCACGGGCAACTATCCCACCGCTGGTGGCTATTCTGTGGTCAATCGCGCTTATATGCACTGGCGCGAGGGAAAGATCGGACGGAGCTACGATCAATTGCCACTCTAGAAAGAATCAAAGTTCGATTTCCAAGGTCACAGGGCAGTGATCCGATCCTAGGACATCTGAATTGATGGAGGCGGAAGTGAGCTTAGGTGTAAGCTCAGGCGAGACACACCAGTAGTCGATTCTCCAACCGACGTTGTTTCCGCGGGCTCCCGCACGGTAACTCCACCAGGAGTATGCTGCTTCGGTGTTAGGATGGAAATGGCGGAAGGTGTCAATGAAGCCCGCTTTAAAAAGCTCACGGAGTCCGTCGCGCTCCTGATCGCTGAACCCAGCGCTAAAACGATTTGTCTTTGGGCGTGCAAGATCAATTTCTTCGTGGGCGACATTGAGATCGCCGCAAATCATGACGGGCTTTCCTTCGCTCTCGAGAGCTTTGAGGTAGTTGCGGAATGCGATGTCCCATTCCATACGATAGGGGAGCCGTAGGAGTTCGTTTTTTGAGTTTGGGGTATAGACCGTGACGATGAAGTATTTGTGGTATTCTAGGGCGATGACACGTCCCTCTTTATCGTGTTCTTCGATCCCCATGCCATTGCGGACGTCGAGGGGTTCGGTTTTGGTAAAGATTGCCGTTCCTGAATAACCGGCCTTTTCCGCAGAGTTCCAGTAAGTACGGTAATGTCCCAGTTCGAGTGGGAGTTCGACCTGTTCGGGGCGGGCTTTCGTTTCCTGGAGGCAGAGGAAATCAGGGTCATGTTCGAGCACGAACGCGCTGAAGTTTTTCTTCAGGACGGCACGGATGCCGTTGACGTTCCAGGAAATCAATTTCATGGGACGAATCTGCGGTATGGCAATTGAAAGTGCGAGTGACTAATAGGAGAAATTGTCAATTTGAGTTCACAAAAAAACCGTAGCCTCAGAGAGGATACGGTTTTAGAAAAACTGGGGAGTAATCGATTAACGTTTCGAGAATTGGAAACGCTTACGTGCACCAGGTTGTCCGGGCTTCTTGCGCTCACGTGCCCGTGGGTCGCGGCGAAGGAGGCCAGCGGCTTTCAGAGGTGGACGAAGTTCAGCATCGAAGTGAAGAAGAGCACGGGAGATGGCCAACTTGATAGCATCGGCTTGACCGTGTGAGCCACCACCACGAGTGTGGGCCTTAATATCAAATTTGTTTCGGAGTTTTGTTAATTGAAGAGGCTCAAGAATGGTGCCCTGAAGGATCAGGGTAGGAAGTGCCTCTTCGAAGGGCTCGCCGTTGATGACAATGTTTCCGCTGCCTTCTTCGAGAGTGACGTGGGCAACTGCAGTCTTGCGACGGCCGGAGGCGGTGTAAATTTCGCTCATAGAATAAATGGATTAAAATTAGAGTTCGACGGGCTGTGGCTCTTGCGCCTCGTGTGGATGCTCGGATCCTGCATAAACTTTCAGTTTGGTAAGCTGGGCATTGCCAAGCTTGGTGCGGGGCACCATGCCTTTGACCGCCCACTCAACGAGATACTCAGGACGACGCTTGCGCACCTTAGAAGGGGTCTCGATAGTCTGGCCACCGACATAACCGGAGTGGCGAGCATAAATCTTGTGCTGTTCCTTGCTGCCTGAGAGGCGAACGTCGGCAGCATTAATAACGATGACGAAGTCTCCGGTATCGATGTGGGGTGTGAAGATAGGCTTATTCTTTCCACGGAGTAGGGTAGCAGCTTGAACCGCTACTTTTCCGAGGATAGCATCTTTGGCGTCGATGACATGCCACTTGCGGTCGACGTCGGTAGGTTTGGCAGAGAACGTTTTCATTTCCTGAAAATACCTTGCGATTCGAGGTTTTAAGACTAAGCGGATCGAAGGAGCGCGGAACCTAGTAAGACGGGTGTGGGGTGTCAACGCAAATATCAGGAATCCCAGACTTGTAATAAGGCCAACTCCGGTTCAGAAATCTCCGCGTGCAAGATTTGCTCACCAACCCTCTCTGGAAGAAGACTACAGTCGGTCGACCTTTACCAGATTCCCCCCATGCGGTCGCTGTTTCTCTGCCCACTTGGGAGAGTGTAGTGGGGTATGAAGAAGGGCGCGAAAAGATCATCCAGAAATTAGAGACTGGATACCCCCGCTTTTTCACGAATCCGATGGTGAAGCGTCTCTTCGCAAAGGCAACGGATGAGGTGGCTGAAGGGGGGAAGAGAGCGGTCGTGTTTCCGACAAAGGCGGCAGCTCAGCGGGCTCAGCGCTATGTGGAGCGTCGAATCAACGGAGCGACGAGGATTGCTAGCTATGAAGATGGCCTTCAGGCGCTCATCGTTCCGGAAGAAGCGCTTGGTGTCGCGATGGAATATTGGCGTCACACCGGAGAGATCGTGAGTAGTCGGCAAGCCGATGATATCCTCAATGAAAGAGAGATCGATGGCGTTTCCAGTGTCATATTGCGCCAGCAGCTTGCTGAAACGACAGGTGCTGCACTTGATGATCACTTTGTTTTTGAAAGTGGGATGAGTGCTATTTTTGCCTCTTTCCGGGCGGTGATGGAGCAATCGCCGAGCAAAAAGACGCTTCAACTTGAGTTTCCATATGTTGATGGGCTTAAGATTCAGGAGAAATTTGGCAATGGTGCAGTTTTTCTCTACGAGACCGAGGGTGAGGATTTTGATGCGGCTGTTCGTCGGATTCAGGAAGGCGAGTTCGCGGCTGTGTTTTGTGAGATTCCCAGTAATCCATTACTTAGAAGCGTCAATCTGGCGCGGGTTTCCGAGGCCTGCCGTCAGGGCGGAGTTCCTTTGGTGGTGGATGATACCGTGGCGAGTTGCATTAACGTCGACGTTCTTCAGTTTGCCGATATTGTGACAACCAGTCTCACTAAATGGGTCAGCGGAAAAGGAGATGTGATGGCTGGTCTCGTGACGGTGAACGAGAGATCTGCTTGGGTGACTGAGTTCCGAAACTTTTTCAATGAAGCTACGACGGGAGGTAGTCTTCTTTACAAAGGAGATTGCAAGGCCTTGATCTCTAACATGAAGGACTTCCCTGCGCGTGTGGCTCGTTCGAACGAGAATGGCGAGTTGGTTGCTGATTATCTTGCAGAGCATCCTGCGGTCGGGAGGGTTTGGTATCCAAAGTATGTCACGACTCACGAATATCAGCTCGTTCGGCGAAATTCTGGTGGTTATGGAGGGCTTATTTCCTTCACTCTGAAGCAGCCACGCAAAATGCCCCGGGTCTATGATGCCTTGGAACTCTGTAAAGGCCCTAGCCTTGGGACCGAGTTCTCCCTTGCCTGTCCATATACGATGCTGGCTCATTACTTCGAGCTCGATTGGGCGGAAGCCTGTGGAGTTTCCCCCAATCTTCTCCGTCTTTCGGTAGGGGTCGAGGATGGAGCTCTCATTATCGGTGCTCTCGCCCGGGCCCTCGATCTTGGTTAGCGGAAAGGCAAAAAAAATACGGCGGAGCGTAAACTCAGCCGTATTGAAAATTTGGAAAAGGTTAGCCTTGGACGAGGACTTTTTCGCTCTTGGCATCAATGATCGAAAACCTTTCCCGGTGCATGCTGGCATCGCTTCGGAAGATGAGGCGCCCTGCGTGAGAGCGTTCAAGTTCCATGAGGAGCTTGGAGTCTTCGGTTTTGAAGCGATTGAGGACGTCGGAATTGACGGAGACGATTAGATCGCCGGAGTCGTTGTTTTCCTGCTGTCTTTGAATCACGGTATTGAGACGTCGCTGAATCTCGATGCTCATACTCATGGTGTTCTTGATTCGACCGCGGCCCTGACAATACGGACAAGGCTCAAGGGTGGAGTCGAGAAGACTTTCATTGAGTCGCTGACGGGTCATTTCCATGAGCCCGACGGAGGAGATTTGGAGGACCTGGGTCTTGGCTTTATCTCTGCTCAGACGGTCCTTCATGGTGCGATAGACCATTTGCTGATCGCGTCGGTGGCGCATGTCGATGAAGTCGACGACAACGAGGCCACCGATGTTTCGGAGGCGCAGTTGGCGGGCAACTTCGACGGCTGCTTCTACGTTGGTTTGAAGGAGCATCTTGTCGACATCCTTGGAACCCCGGTTTCGGCCGGTGTTCACATCGATGGAGATCAGCGCTTCGGTTTCATCAATAACAATGTAGCCGCCGCAGGGGAGCCAGACTTGGCGCATGAAGGCTTCGTCGATCTGCTTCTGAATTCCGTAGCGCTCGAAGATGGTTTGTTTTCCCGGAAGGAAGTGGATGCGTCTTTTTGCCCGGCGAGAGACCTTTGCTGCGATCTCCTGGACGTATTCCGTGGTCTTTTCGTCATCACAGAGGACCTTGTCGATATCGTCGGTGAGGAAGTTGGTAGCGGTTCCTTCGATCAAGTCAGGTTCCCGGTAGCAAACGACAGGTGCCTGCTTAGAATCTCTCTTAGCTTCGATCTCATACCATTGTTCCAGAAGCATCGCAAGATCCCGGACGAAGTGACGGGCGCGTGCCCCGATGGCGACGGTGCGCATGATGATGCCCATGCCCTCAGGAACACTGAGCTTCTGCATGATTTTGCGGAGACGCTGCCGTTCCTTAGGGTCGTCGACTTTTCGCGAGATGCCAAATTGATCAGAGAAGGGCATGAGGACGAGGTAGCGCCCAGCCATGGAGACGTTGGTGGTGACTCGTGGACCCTTGTTTCCGATGGGCCCCTTGGAGACCTGGATCATAATTTCGGATCCGATCGGATAGATGCTGGGGATGTCCTTAGAGGTGATTTTTTTCTGCTTTTTCTTAGGGCGTCCATCGCGTCGGATTTCTTCCAGCCCGCCGTCGAGTGCGGCAGGAATGGCGTCCCAAAAGTGGAGGAAGGCATTTTTGTCGAGACCGATGTCAACGAACATCGCCTTGAGACCAGGTTCGATATTTTTGACGCGACCTTTAAAAATGCCACCGACGATGTTGTCATCGCCTTCGCGTTCCACGTTGTATTCTTCTAAAATGCCGTCTTCGAGTAATGCAACGCGGCGCTCGAGACGTTCGGAGTTGATAATGATAGTGCGTCCGGAGTTGGGATCGTGGTTGCCGAGTCCGAGGACGTTTCTGATTTGTTTAATCATGGTGATAAATTCTTTATTAGAGGTAAATTGTGAGTGGTTGAAAATTACTCCTCATCGACGATCAACGCGCGCGAGGGTTTCTTTTTAGAGTCTTCGATTGGGGCCAAAGTGGGCATTGGAAAAACATTGGGTTTCACTTTGATTGGCATGCCTTCTTCCAAATCTGCTGAGTCGATTTCGTTGCCGGTGTCTCCAAGATCTTCCACTTCGAAGGGAAGGTAATCGCCGTCGGGGAGAGGGATTTCTTCAATAGGAAGGAAGTCTCCTTGGTAGATGCCCATTTTGGTGAGTCGTTGTTGGCGGCCTTGTTCCAAGGCGAAAAGGCCCCGATAGATAAAGTTACTGAGAGTGCCGGCGACTTTCCCTCCGCTGCGTCCATTTTGAACCATGACGCAAATGGCGTAGCGAGGGTTGTCGTAGGGAGCAAAGGAGGCGGTCCAGGCATTGTTTTTATCTCTTGAATCAGGCTGGCCTGTTTGAGCGGTTCCGGTCTTGGCAGCAATGGAGGCATCTTCAATACCCGCGGATACCCGACCAGCTGTTCCGCCTGGTTCATTGGCGGCTTTCCACATTCCTTTGCGGATAATCTCTAGGCGGTGCTGGGTGAGTCCTTCGGAGAGGAGATTGGCCTTCACAATGGGGACGCTGTCAATAAGGATATTGTCTTGTTCGTCGCCATAGTGCTCGACTACCCGGTGCACGATGCGGGGTTGGTAATAGCTGCCACCATTTGCGATCGTTGCTGCAATGGAGCAAATCTGCAGGGGAGTGGCGGCAGAGTCGAATTGTCCGATGGACATCATTCCGATGTTCGCAGGAGTAATCCTAGCGCCTGGCTTCTCCACCCTTTTCCAATATTTGCTTCCAGGAACGATGCCGGGACTCTCACCCGGTAGCCGGATTTCCGACTTGCGTCCTAAGCCGAGCATCTCAAAAGTTTCGACCATTTTGGTGGCTCCGATATTTCCAGCCAGGGCCATGAAATAAGGATTACAAGAGCGCTGAATTGATTCGCTAAGCCCTAAAGAGCCATGTCCTCCAGTTTTCCAGCAACGAATTTTTAATGTTCTCCCGTAGGCGGAATAACCAATGCAATTGTGACCAAAGCCGCCCATGCCCAATCGGGCACCTGCGATTGCGGTGGGGAGCTTAAAGGTTGAACCGGGAGTATATTGAGAAAGCGAGCGATTTAAAAATGGGTCAGCCTTGTTTGCTAAATAGGCTTCCCATTTCTCAGTTTGAATGCTCGGGATAAAATCATTGGGGTCGTAGTTGGGGACCGATGCCATGGCGAGTATTTCGCCGGTGGAGGGATCCATAACGACTACTGCTCCCCGTCCAACTTTTCGGAGGATGTTTTCAACGAGAAATTGAATGTTTGTGTCGATGGTGAGCTCGACACGCGCTCCCTCGGTGGGTGGGGTGTAATCCCAAACTTTAATGACCTTGAATTTTTCATCACGAACGTAGGTCTTGACGCCCCCTTCTCCAGTGAGTTCGGCATTCATGGTGGCTTCAATACCGCCGTCACCTCTGTCGTCACCTTGATAGAGGTTCCGGGTTCCGGCATATCCTTCCGGGATATCTTGTTGGTCCCACTGTTTGATGGTCCCGAGGAAATGACAACCGAGTGTTCCATAGGGGTAGACTCGGCGCGGGCGGACGGTCACCGAAACGCCAGGGAGATCAAGACTGTGTTCAGCAAGGCGGGCAAACTCGTCATAATCCAAGTCAGTGCGGTAAGTGAAGGGAACAAAACCTCCGTGTGTCTTGTAGTGTGTTTTAAGGGCGCTTGAAAACTGCTTTCCTTCCAATCCGTAATTTTTGATGCGTGGGATGACCCATTCGTTGACAATTTTGACGATGTCGGTGCTCTTTTGAATCTTGGGCATCCCGCCAGCACCGCGGACCGTTTCTTCCAATTCGGGTTGTGGGCTTTCGGTGTTTTGTTGGCGCCAGCTGTTGTAAATATCCTCGAGATTGAAAATAATCTCGTAGCTTCGCTTGTTCCCGGCAAGGACCACAAGATTGCGATCGGTGATCTCGCCCCGCACTCCAGGTTCCCTGACTCGGATGGTGTGCGTGGAGGGTATATTGGCGACAAATACGGCCCGTTTTTCGATTTGAAACTCGTGAAGGCGAGACAGCAAGGTTCCGCAACCTACAAGCACAAGTGCCGTGAGGAGATAGAGTCGAAAGCGATATTTGGGTTCCATCGGGGAAAGTAAGTTTAATATGTTCGCTGGCGAAGCGAGTCATAACTGATTTCATGTCTGCAGAGATTGGCAATCTGGAAGAGAATCCAGAAAACGAGGGGGGAGGCGAGCATGGTGATGAGGGCGGTAAGTCCGATTTGGTTGAAAACTCCGCTCGTGATGTCAAATCCGCCTCGAACGAAGCTGAGAAGGAGGTATTCGACGGTAAGATAGAGGGACATGGCCACTCCCGTGAGCATTGCTGAAAGATACCATTTACCTTGTTTAAACAGGGGCTGGATCCCCTGCATGAGGAATCCCATGAGGGCAAAAAGAAGGATAGAATATCCAAATTTCATCGATTCGATCGGGCTTTGGTAGGTGTCGCGGTAGATTTCAGTGTCGACCCCCTGAATGAGTAGGATTTGTTGTGCGTCCCACAGGAAGCCACCGAGGAAGGCCAGAATCAGCATGCCTGCTGTTGGGGTGGTGGCCGCACTGCAGACCACGACGAGAGGAAGCAAGAGGATGCGCGCGTCGTACCATCCATTAATAGGGGGCAGGAATTGCTGGACGATGCAACTCAGCAGCAAAAGGCCAATTAAACTGATGTGATAAAAAAACATTTCTTACGTGATTTAATCGCCAGGGGAGTCGGTGATCACGAAGACAGTTTTGAGGTTGTTGAAATCCACAGAGGGAATGATTTCAGCCTCGCCGGTGACCGGTCCTGCCTCAAAGTCTTCGATTGTCCCGACTGGGATATTTGCGGGAAAGAGACCTCCCCGCCCATTAGTGTAAACTTTCATGCCTTTTTGAAGAACGGCGTTCTTGGAGAGGTAGCGCAAACGTAAACGTGGCGTCTCGCCGTAATTGGTGCGTCGTCCACTGAGGATGCCGACTTCTGCCGAGCCCTCGACCCGAACTGAAACTCGTGATGCCTCGTCAGTGATGAGAAGAACTGAAGAAACATCGTCACCTGGTTGATAAACTTGGCCAACTAAACCACCATTGGAGGCCAAGACGCACAATGATACACCGATGTGATCACTATCTCCCCGGTTGATTTCCACAGTACTTCCCCAAGTGAGGGGCTCGCGCCTCACGATCTGGGCACTGATGACATCGAATTCAGTTTGTTTCTTAAAATCCAGGGCGTTTCTGAGCTCGTTGTTTTCTGACTCCAGTTCACCAATGCGGATGCCAATGAGCTTGAAGCGATCTCTCTCCCGGGTGGCTTGTTCGAGTCGTTTTTGGAGAACTTCAGAATGTTCCACTTCTTCCATGAACGAAGTCGCGAAGGCGTCAATTTCCCCGCCTTTCGAGACAAAAGGAGAGATCGTGGAGTAGTAATTCTCTTGAACTTTACGCACAGCTTTCTCGCTGCGGGTGAAAACCCACACCGTGCCTGCGATGAAGAGCAGGAGAGCGATAAAGTTCAGGGGCCTCATGGCCGATTTCCAAGCTCTGGGCTTAGCGGTCTAAGTTGGTGACTTGCTTCAAGAATCCGATCTCGCTGAGGACTTTTCCAGTTCCCTCTGCGACCGCGCTGAGCGGATCTTCCGCAACATGGACGGGAAGACCGGTTTCCTCACGGAGGCGCTTGTCGAGGCCGCGGAGTAATGCACCGCCTCCTGCAAGAACGAGACCTCGATCCACCAAATCGGCAGCCAATTCAGGTGGGCAGCGCTCGAGGGTGGTTCGGACGGCATCGACGATGGTGCTGAGAGGGTCGGCCATGGCGTCCCTGACCTCTTGGGAGGTAATGGTGACCGTCTTTGGCAGTCCAGAGACTAGGTCGCGGCCTTTCACTTCCATTCCTGTTTCCTTAGGAAGGGGTGAAGCGGAGCCAATACGGATTTTGATATCCTCGGAAGTGCGCTCGCCAATCATGAGGTTGTAGGCGCGCTTCATGTATTGGGTAATCGCCTCATCAAGCTCGTCTCCAGCGGTCCGAACGCTTCGTGCATAAACGATGCCCGAAAGAGAAATCAGGGCGACTTCGGTAGTGCCGCCGCCGATATCGACGATCATGTTTCCGGACGCTTCCTGAACGGGAAGCCCGACCCCGATAGCGGCGGCCATGGGCTCTTCGATGAGGTAAACCTCACGGGCTCCAGCTTGTTCGGCTGATTCCTTGACCGCTCTTCGTTCCACTTCGGTGATACCAGAGGGAATGGCGATGACGACTCGTGGGTGCGCGCGACGTTTATTACTGACCTTCCTAATGAAGTAGCGAAGCATCGCTTCGGTCACTTCGAAGTCAGCGATGACTCCGTCTTTAAGAGGCCGAATTGCGATGATATTTCCCGGAGTGCGGCCGAGCATGCGCTTGGCTTCATCTCCAACGGCAAGAACCTCATTGGTCCCTGCTCTGACGGCGACCACGGAAGGCTCTCGCAAAACAATCCCGTGATCCTTTACGTTGATGAGAGTGTTGGCGGTCCCCAAGTCGATTCCGATGTCGTTCGACATCATGCCAAAAAGTTTAGCAAACATTGATTATAGTTTGTGTTTTTAAGTTGATTTCGAGAGCCGAAATAAATTGATTGTCAAGGTATCCGTTCCAATTTTAAAACGAGAATTACGGGGAGGTCGGCTCGCCACCCTGCGCCTGAAGACCTAAGTATCGAGAGGAGGGTCGCTGGGGTCAAGCCGCATTCGCGTGTTCCTCACCGAAAATATCAGCGTTCCACAGGATTTTAATAGGTGCCGTGCTATGAGGGGCCGGTAGCCCGCCGATTGATGAATTCATCGGCAAATGCGGCGTAAGCGAGTGAGCCAGCCCCTTGGGGGTCGTGCTCGAAGATCGTTCTGCCGTAACTTGGGGCTTCTCCGATACGAATCGAGCGGGGAATGATAGCGCGGTAGAGTTGCTCGGGGAAGTATTTCGTGACCTCCTCTACCACGGATCGAGAAAGGTTGGTTCGGGCATCATACATCGTCATGAGGATCCCCTCCAAGACAACCGCTGGGTTGACTCCCGCTTCCTTAATGCGTTCGATGACGTGAACAATTTTAGCGAGCCCTTCCAGGCCGAACCACTCGCATTGCAGTGGAATGACGATTTCATCAGCGGCAGCCAAGGCTGAGGTCATGAGGACTCCTAGGGAAGGTGGCGTATCGAGAATACAGTAATCGAAGGAGCTTGTTTTGGAGAGGTTATCTAGAATCGTCCTGAGTCGGCCCAGGTAGTCGTCCATCTGTGCGAGCTCGATTTCGACACCTGCAAGGTCCATATCGCCGGGGACGAGCCAAAGGTTCTCCAGTCGTGACGGGATAATTTTCTCCTCGATCTGGGCCGCACCCAAAAGAGGGTGGTACATGCAGTTCTCCGAGCTTGCTTCGGCACCAAGGCCAGAGGTGGCGTTGGCTTGGGGGTCCAAGTCAAGAAGGAGAATTTTTTTCCCACGGGCGGCGAGGCCTGCTGAGAGGTTAATCGCAGTCGTTGTCTTTCCGACTCCTCCTTTTTGGTTAGCAATGGCGATGATTCTCATTCTTTAAAGGGATTCAGGCAGAAACGTGTCGGTCAGGAGGATGCAGAGGAAGTAAAAAGAGTTTACGAAGGAACTTATTGTTTTCCTAACTCCTTGGAACGTCGGGTTGCGCTGCTGACGGCGTTGATGACAGTTGATCGAAAAGCTCCGGCTTCAAGGGCTGCGAGTCCGGAAATGGTCGTGCCTCCGGGCGAGGTGACTCGATCTCGGAGCTCTGCAGGAAGGGATCCGCTGTCCCGGACCAAGGTGGCTGCACCAAGGACTGTTTGAGTGGCAAGAGCCAGGGCTTGATCTCTGGGGATGCCTTCCAGTAAAGCACCATCGGCAAGAGCTTCGATGAAAGTGAAAACGTAGGCTGGACCGCTTCCCGAGATTCCGGTGACGGCGTCCATCAATGATTCTTTAACTTCGTGGACGGTGCCTACCGATCCAAGAAGGGATTTGGCGAAAGTGGCATCTTCGTCATTAGCCTGGGAACCCAGAGAATAGGCGGCGGCTCCTTCTCCGACGAGCGCGGGGGTGTTTGGCATCGCTCGGATGATACGGGCCTTCCCTGCAACCAGAGATTCCATTTGAGAAATAGTGACGCCTGCTGCAATGGAGAGAATGAGTAAGTCGTTCGCTGATTTTTCGGAGTCCGCCACTTGTTCTAGAACCGTCTGAATATCACCCGGTTTGACGCAAAGGAGAAGGACTTCACATACAGAGATTAAGGAAGAAAGGGCGGGAGAGGCGTGCGCAGAAGTATCACTCAAGAGCTGGTCTACCGCTGCTGGGACGGGATCGAAAACATGAAGATTTTCGGCCTCCAAAGAGCCACTTCTGATCGCGCCCAACGCAAGCGCCTGGCCCATTTTCCCACACCCAATAAGGCCAACTTGCATCGGTAGAGTGAACCGGAGAGGAAGGGAATTGTCGAGTGAAAGGCATTGCAAGAGGACAACTTTTCTACGAATGTCAAAGAGATGCGAATCATTCTTATTGCTACTCTTTGTCTTCTGAACCTCGCGCATGCTGACTTCGACCCGCTTACGGTAATTCATCCGGTGGTTCAGAAGCTTTCCCTACCTCAAAATAGACCTGAGTTTTCGGTCCCCTCGATCGCTGTTAGCACGAAGTCAAAAGCTGCTTCCGGTCATGTTATTCAGGGGATCGCTCATCTCAATGCATCTTGGGATTTTGAAGCTTACCGGCATTTTTGTGAAGCCGTGAAGGCCGACCCGGATTGCCTGATGGCTTATTGGGGGATTTCAATGTCCCTCGCTGGGAGAAATCATGAGTTTTTTAAGGAGAGGAAGATCGCGATTAATCGCATGTTAGATCTCGTCGAGGCGGATGCAGGGGTGGATTTAGAGAAGGGATATGCAGAAGCTGCCGGGCGTCTATTTGCCAATGGAGCGAGGGCTGCCGGGCAGACCTACCTCGCAATCTCCAAAAAGTATCCAAATGATCGGCAATCCAAGCTGTTGGGGCTCTTTTTGACTCGTGACGGATTTGATGAATTTGGAACCCCTCGCTCTGGGCAAAAAAAGTGCTGGGATGGACTCCTTGAAATGGTGAAAGAGGACGGAGACAGTATTCCTGTCGTGGCGTTTTGGGTGGCCAGTCAGGCAGAGGCACCAGGGGACGGGTGGCTTTTGGCAAAGGACGTTTTGCCATTTGCTCGCAAGCTGGCGCGCTTAAATCCTGACTTTCCTCCTTTTCAACTTACCGCAGCCCATGTGGAGGCGCGTTCTGGGAATGCTAAGAGGGCCATCGGATACTGTCTACAGGCAATCAATCTCTATGAGCTTTATATGGAGAAGGACAAGATTAGCAAATTCGACTGTGATGGCTGGGTTCGCGCCAAGGTTTATCTAGCGAGTCTCCATGCCTCGAAGGGAGAGTTCGAACAAGCAACCAAGGTGTCGAAGGAGTTGGCTTCACTGGAAGTCAGCGAAGATCGAATTTATTCCCGCGGAGCATCACTCATCCTGTGGGAGGCGCGAACATTGGGGGGGCGCCTTGCTCTGATGCGAGAGACTTCAGCGGATCTTGATGCTGGGCTTAAGCAGTTGGATGCCGTCAAAAAAGAAGGCTGGTTCCCCAAGAAATCGCTCTCATATACCTATCGGGATTGCCTGGCATTTGCTTTGGGTCTTCGTAAAGCGCTAGCGGTAAATGACTTGAGTGCAGCGAGGGGGCTTCATCGGAGTTTTACCGAGAGGGGAAAAATTTTTGAGCAAGAGCTGGATCTGGCTAGAAATACAAGTTCGATTTCGGAGTGGTTGCGTGCGAAGGGTGCCATCGTCACACTGGAAGCCGAGCTTCTGGGCTTGATTCATATGCAAGAGGCTGGAGCATCAAAGCTTGCTGCGCTTAACTTTTTCAAGGCAGCGGCAGATCGTCAGAGTAATGCGCTGAACTTCCTCCCACCCGTGCTTAACTACCCAATGGAACTCCGGATTGGAACCTATTACCTAGAATCTGGCGATTCGGAGAACGCCGCAGAGGCTCTTCGCGAAGGGTATGATCGCATGCCCAATCATCTCCAAATTTTACGGGCCTACAGCACGGCTCTTCTCAAACTCGGTAAGATCGAAACGGCAGCCAAGGTAGCGCAGCAGATTGAAGGAGTAAAAAAATAGGTCTTAGAGTTCCTCGATCATTTCTCGGGAAATTCCACGTAGACCAAGGACGCGCACGATTGTTTCTTCAATCAGATTAGCTGGGCAGGATGCGCCAGCTGTGATGCCAATCGTAGCCTCTTTTTCATCAAATCCAGCTAAGACGTTTTGCGAAGTAATCTCTTCGTTTTCTTCCAGATCGAAGTGGACGATGCTCTCGAGAGATTCGAGGCAAGATGCTTCACGAATGAAATAGGTAGGGAGGTTTTCGTTCCCAATCTCCACTAAGTGGGCCGTGTTTGAGCTGTTGTATCCTCCGACGACCAAGAGCGTATCCATGGGCTTCTTAAGCATGTCAAAAAGAGCATCCTGACGTTCTTGGGTTGCCCCGCAAATGGTGTCGAATACTTGAAATTTTTCGGCGGCGCCGTCGCGCTCCGTAATGGCGTCGCGAACCCGTCTTTGGATTTCCTCCGTTTCGCTTTTTAGCATCGTGGTTTGATTTGCAACACCCACCTCCTTGAGGTGGATATCGGGATCGAAGCCATCGGAATGAGCTTTTTCGAAGTGAGCGAGAAAGACCGCTTTATCACCGCCATTTCGGATATAGTCGGTCACGATGTCGGTTTCCGCGAGAGTCAGGACGATGAGGTAGCGGCCTTTCTTATCTTCTCCAATCGCTCTGGATGCTGTGGCGCGGGTTTCCTCGTGTCCCCGTTTGCCATGAATGAGCGAGGTAACACCTCCTTTTGCGTATGTCCGGACCCGCCGCCAAACCTTCATGACATCGCCGCAGGTGGTGTCGATGATATGGCAGCCTTGTTGCTCAATCTTCTCCGTAAAATTCGTGGGGGCACCAAATGCTGGGACAATCACGACGTCTTCCGGCTGGAGCTGGTCGTATTCTTTCGTGATTTCCTTCCATGGGAGCGAGACGATGTCCATTTCGGCAAGCTGACGGTTCACTTCGGGATTGTGGATGATTTCTCCAATCAAAAAGATGCGTTGATCCGGGAACACGCGCCGAGCGGCATAGGCAAGATCGATGGCGCGCTCGACTCCGTAACAAAAGCCAAACTGCTCCGCCAAGCGGATGGTCGTTTTTCCGACGGTTAAAGAGCCTCCACGGTCCCGGAGTTTTTCGACGATGGGTGAGTAGTAATGTTTCTCAACCTCGGCTTGCACAAGGGTCATGACGTCTGGGCGGCGGACGTTAACGCGCTTGCGTTTCGTGGGTGCAGGAAGTTCGCTCATGGGGAGGACATACGTTGCTTCAGCGAAACCGCCAAACGTTAATTCTCTTCGAAAATGGAAGAAGGAAAAGAGCGATAAAGGCAGCGGCGATGAGTTGCAGCCAAATCAGGTAAGAGGGCCAAGGTCCCAAGTGGTCGAAAATGGTGGCGCCATGTGGTTTTTCCATCAGGAAACCAAAGTTTGTGTCGGCCGTCCAATTAACGGCCATGACGCTGATGAAATACACCTGATTCCAGAGGAGAAGTCGGGGAAAGGTTCCCGGGCGAGGTCTCCACCCTTCAGCTAGGGGGAGGAAGAGGGCGGTGATGACAACCACGCCATGGTGAGTGAAAAAGGTAAAAAAGATCGGATGAGGAAAGGGATAGGGTAGATTAGGAGTGATGAGAGCCTGGAGGGTTCCTGCAAGTCCCCAGCAGAAACATAATTCTCTAATTAAGGGCTTCTTGGTGAGTAGGGCAAAGCCCGCCAGGAGAGCGGCGACATCGCAGAGGTGGAAAGGGAGAAGGTTGTCGAGAGGGATCTCGAAATCAAAAGATTCATAGACCCACTGATTGAAGCCGTAGGCAGAGAGGTTGAGAAGTGCGAGGAGGGCAACAGGCCAAACGCATCCTCTACGCCTGAAGACGATACAAAGTAATCCAAAAACAGCCCCCACTAGGAGAGCCAGCAGATGAGCTGTGCCAAAAAGTTCCAAGTCCCTATTCTCCCGATATCCAATACCAATGCAACATTACAAACTCATTGAAGAGGAAGCGGGTTCTGGCACCGAAGGATTGAAATTTAGAAGAGGGAGTGGCCGAGGTGGATACGCTAAGGCCCAGATCCTCGGCCATCTTGTTGGCTCGCTTGAGATGCCATGGATCACTGACGAGAAGGGCGGATTTCCAGCCTTCATTGCTGAGTATCTTTCGAGCTTCTTCGAGATTTTCCTGTGTTGTTCCTGAATCAGTTTCAATACGAATAGACTCGTTCGGGATTCCTTCCTTGATGCAGTAATTCAGCGCTACTTCAGATTCGGAAAATGGCGCGTCCTTGCCATATCCTCCTGTCAAGACAAGCGCGCGAACACGATCGGTCTTGTAGAGTCCGATGGCGTGATTGAGACGTTCTTTTAAAACGGGAGATGGTTTATTATGCCAGGCGGCCGCGCCGAGGACGATGGCACAATCAGCCTTTTCGTTTTGGTCCAAATTTCCGACACGCTCGATATCCCAAAGCTGCCAGGCTGAGTAAATCAGCAGGAGCAGAAGTGTCGCTAGGATGAATCGACGGAGACGGTGCATGAGAAGGTTGCAGAAGAGGTAATCATTTTGCATCAAAGGAGAAGGAGAAAGAAGGCATCACTGATTCCACTGACTTAATTGCATAGGGAAAGGGCATGACGCGCAGTCGGAGGAATCCTCTAGACAGAAATCGCGATAGACTTGTAGGAGAGCTTGGTGTTTCCATGCGCGATCAAGATGGGGTTTAGCTTTTGCAAGGGAGCCGAAAAGTCGTTCGCAGCAGCGCTTTACTTTTTGGTTGGGTTCACCGGCTCGAAGCTTTGAAAAATGATCCCAAGAGCGAGGCAGCTCCAGAGGGAAGAGGGTGTTGATGAAAAACTCATGAACGCGTGAGCTTCCAAAAATACGAAGGGGTTTTTCCTTACGTGCCGATCTGAGTGTGTGGTGGTGAGTCCAGAAAAGATGGGGGAGACTTTCGAGGGCGGATGCCAGTTCGGAAAAGGGAGGCTTCATTTTTGCAAGGAGCTCGATGTTTGACCAGTCCGATGCGATGGTGGCGAGGGCTGCCAGGCGTCGCTGCGGATGGTTTCCCGGGCGGGTCGCACGAGTGGACCAAGCGAGCTGTCGGTCTCTATCAAATTCATATTGGTCACGATGTTTCCACCAATGATGCCAAAGGGACTGGAGGTAATCTTTTGAGTCGTCCGGAGCATCCTCATGGAGCGCGGGGGAGAGGAATCCGGCAGAGCCGAAGAGGATTGCTTCGATCTCCTCAGCAGGATGTTTTTTGAGTGACTGAATTGGAAGTCGTTGAGCTAGAAGCCTCATTGATAAGCGGTTTTCGGAGTAGCCCAAGCAATCTGCAAACGATTCCCAGAGAGCTTGGGATGGGGTTTGCCATTCTGAGTGTTGCTCAAAGCGGAGAGCCTTTTCTTCCGCCCGATGGAGCGCTGCTTCTTTCAATAGTGAGTCGATTGATTCATCGGGCATGCGAGCCAAGGGAGTCAGGCACGCCCCGGGTCGGGCCAGGGCTTGACTGATTCTGGGATGGCCCAAAGCTTCCTGAACTGATTCGGGCGAAAGGCAGATACGCGGGATTTCGCGGTGAGCAGAGCTGCGGGTAAAATAAGTGGGCCCCTGATCGTGAAGGACGATGTGGAGAATGACGTCATTAAAATGCGTGCTCTCGCTGTGCCCATGGAGGTCCCAGCTGCGGGAGTCGAGATCGAGTTCGATGGGTCCTTGATGTGCCTTGCCATCGATCTCAACGGCAGCTCTGAGGAAGTCGGGGCCTGCGCCTCGATTCCATTCTCCTAGCGAGATGATTTTCACTTTCTGGCCGTGATTTCCTAGATGCTCGGATGGGAAATAGCCGGCGAACCATCGTGATTGGACCTCGATTTCATCGGGATCGGGATGCCGAGTCTCCTCCCTGAGAAGGGTTTCCCGAGACTGGGTGATTTGGAGTAATTCGGAGTAAGTCATAACGACTACTTCTTTGATTTTGTGGCCGGTGGCGCCGGTGGGTCGAGAATGACGATTTGCGCTTGGGCTGCCTTTATTTGAGGGAGGTCACGGAATTTTTTTACGGCGATCTTCAGAAGGCCAAGTGCTTTTTCGGGATCCTTTCTTCTCCGTTCTAGTTCGACTTGATTGAGGATTTGGCGGAGTTGATCAGGGCGACTCACGAAGCTATCTTCAGCAAGTAGGAATTGTTTGGACGCATTGTCATAATCATGAGCTTCCAGGGCTTCCCAGGCCATCGCCTCAAATAGGATTCCGCTTTTCATGCGCTCGGCGGCTCCCTTCAACTTGCCGTTACGCATTTTAGAATCTGTCCAATGTTCATGAGCCATTCGGAGTATTTTGTATTCCTTGGACTCATTCATGTCTTCAGGTTGTTTCCCATTATTTTTAAAGGGCCGATAAAGGGGGTCACCTAAAACGAGATTCTGCCAGGACATCGCATTCATCGCCATCGAAGCTGATTCAGCCAAAGAGTATCCTTTCAAAAGGCGATCATGGAAGATGTCAAAGTTATGGGAGAACTGAAGGTAAGGTTCCCAGGTATTTCCCAGAGTGGCGGCAGCACCAGATTCAAGGAGCGCCGCTGACCAGTTCTTGGAAGGATCCGTCAGTTGGGCCGCGCTCATGGAATGAAGGTGGACTGCGATCGCTCCCCGTTGAAGTTTGAGCTTAGGATTGAGAAACGGACCGTTGCGATGGAAGGTGTACCAGCCAAAGTAAATGGCCGCATCAGACATGGGGTAGTTGGTGACAAATGTGTCTTTGGTGCGATCCGTGATGGTCGGGAATCCGGAGGCGAGGGAACGTTTTGTAATTCCTTCGAGCCATTTATCTCCGATCGCAAAAGCGCCCCCTTTGAGTGCGAAATCGAGGTAGGTCTTTCCCCAGAGCCCTTTTTCTTCGGCGTCGAGAGCGTCGAGCACCATGCGTTGGCAAGTGAGGTAACTTTTTGCGTCGATGCGACCTACTAGAAGAAGATAGGGAGTGGGCATCTGGATGAAGGGGATCTCCTTATTGAAATATTTGTTCGCGATGGGACCTCCGATTGGGAGACCATGAATTCCCATGACCGCTAGTTCGGAGTCGACAGAGGCTTCGTTGATTTCTAGGAACTGTCCTTTGCTTTGCGCTTCACCAGCTGGAATCTCAGAGCGTGTGATTCTGAGGGGCACTCCTTTCATGAGAGCGAGACAGCGGATCTTGTTGCTCGCGGCGATAAGGACGCCATTTTGATTCTTTCCCAGGGTCCACCATTGACGTTTTGTAAACTCTTCTCGCAGTGGGTCACGAACTCTGCGTTCGAAAGCTTCTCGATCAATTGTTTCCTCTTCAGGGAGAATCAAACCGACAAGATTGGCTACCGGGATTCGGCGGTTCATGGCATAGAATTCCGCAAGTTCCCGACTTTTCTGTGAGGCAGAGTTATAAACTACCGCGACATGGCCTGGCTGAAGCGGTGCCGGATTGGAAAGGGCTACCGAAGAAGAGAGCGCGAAGATGAAAAGACGGAGAATCATGTGGAGTTGGCTTTAAAGGTCGAGGGAGAGTCCATCGTAGGCAATTGAGATGGAATTTGGAAGCGTGGCGCTCAGCGTGGCGCAGTCGAGTTCGTGTGAGATGTGCGTGAGGTAAGCACGGGGTATTTTTAGAGCTTCGACGCTCTCTAGGGCTTCGGCAACTGACATATGCGTGGAATGACTTTTTTCCCGCAGGGCATCGATGATTAAAATGTCGCTTCCTTTGATGAGGTTGAGGGACTTGGTGGGGATCGTTTTAACGTCAGAAATATAGACGAGCGACTTCGCGCCGGGATGATCGAAGCGAAATCCGTGAGTTCTGACATTGCCATGATAGACTTCGATGGGAGTGATTAGGAGGTTTTTGATCTTAAAGGGGCCGTCAAAGGGCTGAGCGGATGGGTGAACGTATCCCGGGGAGATTTTCTCTTTGGTGAAAGCCCAGGGGAACATGGTAGTCAGCGCTTTTAAGGTTTCGGGGGATCCATAGAGAGGAAGGGGGGATTTACTCCCCCAGCAGAAGGCGCGTAGCTCGTCAAAGCCCATCACGTGATCAAGGTGAGGATGGGTATATATTACGGCATCGACCTTGCTGAGTTTTTCCCGGAGAGCCTGCTGGCGGAGGTCGGGGCCTGCATCAATGAGGATCTTGCCAAAGGGGCCTTCAAGGTAGCCCGAACTCCTCGAGCGGTCGTCTCGGGGATCCGACGAAACGCAAGTGGGGCAATCGCAGCCAATCACGGGGACTCCTACCGAGGTTGAGGTTCCAAGGAAACGAAAGCGCATCGAGGGGAGAGGAGGTGTGAAATGTTCGCTCATGGTTGCAAGCTGGGCGTAGCTTGGCATAATGCCGCGGTCATCGCAAAACGGAATGCTCACCCTTCTTAAAATTCGGAACCTAGCCCTCGTCGATCATCTGGAATGGGATCTTGGTGGAGGGCTTGTGGGAGTCACCGGTGAAACAGGAGCGGGAAAATCAGTGATCGTTGGCGCACTGAAGCTCGTGTTGGGAGAGCGGGCCGATAAGGGAATCATCAGGACAGGAGAGGAACAGTGCACCGTTGAGGCCATTTTTAACCTTCCTGATGTTTCAGTGATCAATGAGATCCTGGAGGAATCTGGTCTCGATCTCTGTGAAGGTAGCGAATTGATCATTCGGAGAATCGTGGGAGCGAAGAGTAACAAGCAGTTCGTCAATAATGGAGTCGCGACTCTCGGAGTGTTAAAAAGACTGGGTCAACATCTTGTCGATCTGCATGGACCACACGACCATCAATCCCTTCTCTCTCCTGAGCGGCAAATGGCGATGCTTGATGCCTATGCCGGGGCTGGTGCGGAGATGCAAAAATATCGCGATCTGTGGTCCCAGTGGCGGGATGCCCAGGAGGAATATGAAGTGGCTCGGGCACAGCGGGAGGTGGGCGATCAAGAAAAGGAGCTGCTCCGCTTTCAGGTGGAGGAGATTGATGCCGCCGCATTGAAGGTAGGCGAAGAAGTCGATCTCGAAGAGCGCTTTCGGCGCACCAGCAACGCAAGTCGCCTTGGGGAATTGGCTGGGCTGGCGGGAGAACTGCTCACTCAGACCGTTTCCCCGGGATTGGAGGAACTTCAAAGGTTGACCCATGAATTGAGTAAGATTGATCCGGCGGTTTCTGATCTCAGTGATGAGGTGGAAGGAAGCGTGGCCCAAATGCAGGAACTTGAGAGGTGTGTGTCCGACTATCTGGGAGAACTCGACCTTGATCCCGAGGAGGTTCGTAATGTGGAAGAACGCTTCAACTTATTGGAAACGCTGAAGCGAAAGTATGGTCCGACGATTGAGGATGCGATTGAGCATGCGGAGGATGCCCGACAGCGTCTCGAAGGTTCCGATAACCGGGAAGCCTATCTTGCGGGGCTCAAGGATGGGGTAGAAAACTCCTTGAAGAAGCTTCGGACGGCGGCGCGCAAGCTCAGCACTAAACGTAAGAAATCGGCGCCAGCTCTTGCGCAAGAAATCCGGAATCATCTTGTCGACCTTGGGTTTAAACAGGGTGAGTTTGAGGTCGAACTGAATGCTCGCGAGGAACCCGGGAGTGTCGGGCTCGAAAATGTGGAGTATTTATTTGGTCCCAACCCGGGTGAACCACTCAAGCCGCTCCGGCAAGTTGCTTCCAGTGGCGAAATTTCCCGTGTCATGCTCGCCGTGAAAAATGCGCTCGCGGATCAGGACAGCACGCCGCTCATGGTCTTTGATGAGATTGATGCAAATGTGGGCGGAGAAATCGCGCGTGCGGTGGGAGTGAAGATGGCTAGCCTTGGTGAGCGTCATCAAGTGGTTGCCATTACGCATTTTCCTCAGGTTGCCGCGGTCGCGCACCAACATTTCGTGGTCGAAAAACGGGTCGAGGGCGGGCGATCCATTTCCTCTCTCACTGAGGTGAGTGGAGAAGGGCGCATTGACGAACTCGTGCGAATGTTGGGAGGGGGAGGAGACTCTGCTCGTGAAATGGCCAAATCTCTTCTGGTATAGGACGAAGACCTTTTTTGACGCTCATGGCTACTGGCCCATCCCGAGAACCTGAGTGGGACCGGAGAGCAAAAACTTCAGGAATTCCTACGAGCCAACGAAGGACTCAGCATGGCGGATCAAGTCAGGAGGGTAATATACTGAGAGGCTTTCAGGGGTTCCACGCACAAAATCACCTAAGAGGGCGCCGACCTGCGAGGCATCAGTTCGCTGCGCGAGGTGAAAATGGAGAGGAAATTTCACGGTTGCGAGGGAGATAGCGAGCACCTAAACCGGTGTCGATGATTGTCTGGCAGAACGGGAGCCTGATTCCTGAAGAAGAAGTTCGCCTTTCTCCCTTTGATACTGGGCTGACGGTGGGAAAAGGGGTTTTTGAAACTCTTCTCGCGCTGCGAGGAGAGCCCTTTGCATGGACTTGTCACTATCGGAGACTCAGCGAAGCGGCTCACCTTTTTTCCATGGAGATCCCTTCCTCTGAGCTGTTGAGAAATGCCGTATTGGCCGTTCTCAACGCGAATGAATTTAAAGTGGCACGTGTTAGGGTGACAATTACCGGAGGGGTCGGAGGACCCGGAGTTTCACGGAAGGGTGCACCTACGGCATTTGTGACGACAACACCATTTGTCGAATTCCCCGAAGAAGCGAAAGTTTGCTTAGGAGGTTCACGGGATTTCACAGGTCCTTTGGATGCCGTAAAATCTTTGTCTTACGCCGAAAATATCCTTCTGATGGAAGACGCGAAGCGAAAGGGCTTTGATGAGACCCTGATTTCGAATTCAGCAGGGAACTTGATCGAAGGAAGTGGATCGAATGTCTTTGTCGTACGTCAGGGCGTCGTAATGACCCCGCCCTTGAGCGATAAATGTCTTCCCGGGGTTACCCGATCTCTTGTCCTAAATCTGCTTAAAAAGGAAGAGTGGTCACATCGCGAAATTTCCATCCCAACCGATGATCTATCGGACGCTGATGAGATTTGGCTCACCAGCAGCACGCGCAGAATTCAACGGGTGACCCGACTTGACGAAACGTCTTGCGGTGCCGAAACGCCATTTTTTAACAAGATGAGAGCCCGTTTCGATCGGCTCATGCTTGAACAGATCGACCCTTGAGGGCTTCGATACGAACGAGGACCGGAGGATGGGAGTGATCGAGGAATACTTCCAAAGGATGAGGTGTCAGATTTGAAAGGTTCTCTGCGGAAAGCTTCTTGAGAGCCGAGATGAGATTGTCGGGAGTCCCTTGGGAATCCGCAGCATAGGCATCGGCTTCAAACTCATGCTTTCGGGAGAGTCCATTCATCAAGATCGAGAGGATTCGGGAAACCGGTTTAAAGACGATCATGAAAAGAACGAGGCCGACCGCGTAGGACGGAATCACGCCGAAGGCTGTATAGAGAAGCTTACCGAAGGCCGAATTCGCATCAGTGGCCATTCCTAAAAGGAAAAAGATGACGGCAGTTTGGATGATGGAGAGCACGAGGCGCTGAACGATGTGCTTCTTTTTGAAGTGACCAATTTCATGAGCGAGAACCGCCACCAATTCCTCGGTCGTCTGTTTTTCGACCAAGGTGTCGTAGAGGGCGATTTTCTTACGCTTTCCGAAGCCGGTGAAAAAGGCGTTGGCCTTGGCGGAACGCTTGGAACCATCCATCACTGAGATTTCAGTCAAAGGAAACTCGCACTTCTTGGCCATGGCCTGAATCGCCTTGTTGAGCTCTCCATCCTCCAGTGGGGTAAACTTGTTGAAGAGAGGGAGGATCAAGGAAGGAGCCAGATAAGTTAAGGCGAGAGAAATGACGGTGACCGAGAGCCAAGCCCAGACCCAAGCATGACTGACCGAGAGAAAGATCCAGAGAATGAGTGCGATGATCGGGAGACCTATGAGAGCGGTGAGGGCAAATCCTTTGATCTGATCTCCAATAAAGGTTCCAAGGGTTGTTTTGTTGAAACCAAATTTCTCTTCTAGAACAAAGGTGCTGTAGATGTCAAAGGGAAGGCTGACGATCCAACTGGCGAGGTAGATACCCGACATGAAGATAAGCCCGGTTGGAATCGGGTCATATCCATATCCGCGGGCAAGAGAGTCAAACCATCCGAATCCTCCCATCAACCAAAAGGCCAAGAAGAAAGTGAGGTTTGAAATCGAGGAAATGATGCCGAATTTGGCTTGGGCGCGTTCGTAGTCCTGCGCTTTGGCATATTTTTCGTCATCCCAAATTCCTCGGAATTCTTCCGGAAGCTTAGGTTCGAGGTTTTTGAGGGTGAGAATCGTCGCGATAAAATCGAGATTCCAGAACACAAATAATGTGATCAACAAGCAAACGGCGAGGAAATTGAACTCGGGTGACATGCGCCCACAGACTGCGGTTTTCCTATATTACAACAAGATGAATCTGCCATAGCTTCCAAAATTGACAGGAGGGGAGCAAATAGCCTAGCTTCACGAAAATTCCTCAGCGGAACTAACATTCTCGTATTCATCACTCACAAAATGAAATCCCGATTTCTCCCCATTATCGCGCTATGCGGCTTAATACTCCCTGGAGTAGGACAGACAGCTGACAAAAAATCACCTGAAGAGCTCAAGAAAGCATCCTTTCAGGTGGATAAATTTGTTGCCGAGATTTTCCGCAGTAAAAAACTGAAGGTTCCTAATGTTGTCGATGACGCCACTTTCTTGCGACGTAGCTTTCTCGTTGCGAACGGTCGCATTCCGACTCTGAAGGAAGCGCAAAACTTTTTGGAGATTGATGACGTCAACAAGCGTGAAATGCTGACCCGTTACCTACTGGGCACGGATGGCTATCGGAGTCACATGCAGAACTACGTTATGGATCTCCTCCGGATCACTGAGAATGGGAACGCGAATAATACGACGCTTGTTCCATACGTTCAGTATATCACCGACTCTGTGGCTGAAAATAAGCCATGGGATCAATTTTCTCGTGAGCTAGTCTCCTCTTCAGGAATCGCCTGGGAGCCAGGAAACGGGGCTGTCGGTTACTTCATTCGGGATAAGGGAATGCCCTTGGATAACCTCTCGATCACGATGCAGATTTTCACGGGCGAGCGTTTTGAATGTGCGCAGTGCCATGACAGTCCTCTCAATAAGTGGGAACGGATGGATTTTTTCCAGCTTGCCGCTTTCACTAGTGGGCAGCGCGAGATGAATTCGAAAGTTTGGGGTCAAACTGTCAAGATGGTCGATGATCCTGACTTCCGTCGTTCTGATCTCGGTAAAATGATGTATTGGATGCGCGACAATATTCACTACCTCACTCTTGCTGATGAAGGAGATGGACGCATTAAGCTTCCAAGAGACTACCAGTATCGTGATGGCGATCCTGGTGAGATGGTCGGAGGTAAGACTCATTTCGGTCAGCGCATTAGCTCCTCGGCTCGACGCACGACCAAAGGTGCTCGTCAGAAATTCGGTAATTGGATGACCACCAAGAATGACAACTTTGATTACGTCATCGTCAACCGTATGTGGGATCGTGTCATGGGCGCACCGTTGACTCTCCCTGTTGACCAATATGTGAAGGAGGAAAAAGCTCTTTCACCAGGGCTGACTCGCTACCTCAAGCGTCTCATGGTCGATCTCGACTATGACCTTAAGGCCTTTCAGCAAGTTCTTCTTGGAACACGCACCTTCCAGTTTGCCGCAAATCCAAAAGCGTTCGAAGTAGGCGTGCCTCAGGCCTTTAATGGTCGTCAGCTGGCGCGCATGAGTTCTGAGCAGCTTTGGGATTCCTTGGTGACTTTGATCGCCGATGATCCAGACAATCTTGCGAAGAGAAAACACAGCGACAATATTTATTACGACGGCAAGCCTGTTCTCGTTGGCCAGAAGACGATGTCTCAGCTCTCTCGTGAGGTGATGGCAATCAAGAAGCCGGGTGAATATAAAAAGTATGCTGAGGAGCTGATCCGTCAGTTCGAAGATACCGCTAGTGGATCAGCTTCTAAGGACATGATGATGATGGCTCAGAAAGAGCGTCCTGGGCCTGCTGGGGGAGTCGCTCGTGCCTCAGAGCTCCGCGCTCCGGCACCTGCAGGTCACTTCTTACGTTCGTTCGGTCAGTCAGATCGAAGCCTTGTGAATGCCGCGACACGTGACGCGAATATGGCACAGGTTCTCGAGGTCATGAACGGTCATGTTGAAAAGCTTGTCGTTAATAATAAAGGGGCGGCAGTCTACAATGCATTGGAAGAGGGATCGACCGATGCAGATAAAGTTCGTTACCTCTACTACGCGATTTTGAGCCGTCCTCCTACGGATACCGAAATGAATATGCTCATGCGTGACGTCATCGACGGAAGCCGTGACAGCTACCAAAATCTCGTTTCCGCACTACTTTCCACGCACGAATTCATGTTCGTTCAATAGCCCACCCAACTCATTCAATCTCACACAAACTAACCATGAATCGTTCAGATTTTTTCAAAGCCGATGAACTGGGCCGCCGCCAGTTCCTGATTAACTCCGCACACACCTATCTTGGTGTCTCTGTTGCTCCGATGCTCGGAGCAGGCCTCACCAGCTCTCTCGGAGCACAGGATACGGATGGTCGTTCTAAGACCGCTGAAAGCGTCATCTTCTTGAACATGGGCGGAGGAATGAGTCATCTCGATACTTTCGATGTGAAGCCAAACAACAAGGAGGTCCAGGGGCCTGTTGAGGCAATTTCCACCTCGGGTGATTTCCAGATTTCCCAGTATCTTCCAAAGAGTGCTGCAGTGGGTGACAAGATGTGCGTGATCAACTCAATGACATCCCGTCAGGGAGCTCACGAGCAAGGTCAGTATCTTCTTCATCGCAGTTACGCTCCTCGTGGCACCATCGTCCACCCAGCAATTGGTGCTTGGGTCGTTCGCATGAAGGGTCGAAAGAATACCACTCTTCCCGGTTTTGTGACCGCCAATACGAGCCCCGGTGTTTCTTCTCCTGGTTTCTTCGGTGCTGAATTTGGCGGTGTTCCTCTTGGTCGCCCTGATGAAGGTCTTAAGAACTCTGTTCGTGCAGGAAGTGTCACCGAGCAGGATTTCAAGCACCGCCTTGCGGTTGCTGACGCTCTCAATCGTCGCTTTACCGAGAAGTATAGCACTCCAGATGTGAAAGCTTACGATGCTCTCTACGAAGAGGCCGTGAAGCTGATGAAGAGTGAGGATCTGAAAGCTTTCGATATTAACGAAGAACCAGCCAAAGTCCGTGAGGCTTACGGCAAGGATCGCTTTGGACAAGGATGTCTTCTTGCGCGTCGTCTTGTTGAGACTGGTGTCCGCTTTGTGGAAGTCTCCCACGGTGGATGGGACACTCACTATGATAACTTTAATGCCGTTGAGGGCCGTGCGGCGGTTCTTGACCGTGCGTTTGCACAGCTTGTTTCTGAATTGGACGAGCGTGGTCTCCTTGAGACGACTCTCGTTGTGATTGGAACTGAGTTTGGCCGGACTCCCAATATTGTCGCAGAGCACAATAGTGGACGTGATCACCATCCAAGCTGCTTCTCCTGCGTTCTTGCAGGTGGTGGGGTGAGTGGTGGAACTAAGTATGGTAAGTCTGATAAAGGGGGGCACAAAGTTGCCGATAAGCCTGTCACTCACCAAGACTTGAATGCCACGATCGCCTATGCACTGGGAATTGACCACTCACAGGTCGTTAGTTCTCCAAGTGGACGTCCTTTCCGTATGGGCGGAGCTGAGGCGGATCTTGGTAAGCCAATTAAGGAAATCTTCTCTTAAGCGCCTAACGCCTCTATTTCAAGATCCGGTGTCTCCAAAAGGCACCGGTTTTTTTATGCCCTCATCCATTTAGGGGCAGATCGGGCCGCTTACTAATCGAAAACTCCGTCTTTCTTGGCCTGCTTCCAGTAAGCATACTCGGAGCGATTGAATTCCACATATTCAGGTGAAATGTCTGAAGCATAGATGTGGTAATCTCCATTCCCTCGATTCAGATCAATGGTGATGGTGAATTCCTTTTTGCGAACAATGTTCCTCAGTACCTCTGGATTGGTCTTTGCTTGAAGTCCTCCTGCGCACGCTTGCTTCTTATCGAAATAGATATCGATGATCTCTTCGCGGACACTCGCGCCTGAATAGCCCACGGCATGGATGATGCGTCCCCAGTTAGGATCCTCACCGTTCCAGGAAGCTTTGACCAAGGACGAATTGGCGACGGCATCAGCCACTTTTTTAGCGTCATTCTGAGAGCGAGCTCCCTTGACTTTCACGGTGACAAATTTGGTGACCCGTTCGCCGTCTCGCACAATTGCTTTGGCCAATTTGTTCATTACGAACTGGAGAGCATGACAAAAGATTTTACAGCCCTTGCTGCCCCGATGGAAAACTTTATTGCCGGCTGCGCCATTCGCCAGAACTAAGAGGGTGTCGTTTGTGCTTGTGTCGCCATCGATAGTGATCCGATTGAAAGTGTTTTGGACGGCGTCCTGGACACTTCTCGAGAGACAGAGCGCGCCGACGTTTGCGTCCGTGGTGATGTAACAGAGCATGGTGGCCATGTTCGGGTTGATCATCCCGGCTCCTTTGGCACAGCCGCCAATGCGGATTCGGGTGCCTTCATAATCGAAGGAAATAGCGAACTCCTTTTCAATGGTGTCACTCGTAATAATGGCCTTGGCGATCTCGTTTCCCTTTTTGGGTTCGAGACCGGTCACAAGCTCTTCAAACTTGGGCGTGATCCTTGCCATGGGAAGAGGGATTCCGATGACTCCTGTTGAGGTGACTGCGACCTCACGCTGGCGAATTCCAAGGAGTTTGCCAGTCTCTTTGGCCATAACTCTGGCATCGGCCAAGCCCGTGACTCCGGTACAGGCATTTGCGTTGCCGCTATTGCTGATGATCGCCCGAACTGGATTCGCGCGGAGATGGCTTTGAGTCATTCTCACTGGGGCTGCTTTCACTCGATTTTGAGTAAACGCTCCGGCTGATTGGCAGGGGACATTGGAGTAAATCAGTGCGAGATCCAGACGATCAGAGTCAGGATCTTTGATGCCACAAGAAACAGCATTCCCGACGAAACCACTTGGGGCGCAGATGCCGCCTTTGATCCGAGTGTAGGGAAGATCCATGATGAGAGGAAGATGGGTGATGTTAGAGTCTTTGCAACCCGGCAATCTCTAAATTACTCACAATGAGGTTGAAGCTTTGCACTGCTTGTCCAGCAGCCCCCTTACCAAGATTGTCCTCGGCGCTCTGAAGGATGATTTTTCCTGTGCGCGCATCGTGATGCCATCCGATATCAATGTAGTTTGTTCCAACGACATGCTTGGTGTCAGGGGAGACACATTCGCCCCGGAGTCTGACGAAAGGTTCGTTGGCATAGGCGTTTTCCATGATCGAAGTAACCTCTGAAAAGTTTCCTTTCAGCTTAGCAAATATCGTGGTGTAGATTCCTGCCGTCACCGGAATGAGGTGGGGAACAAACGAGATCGTGATTTTTTCGCCAGCGGCTTTGCTGAGTTCTTGTTCGATTTCTGAAAGGTGACGGTGGCGGGGGAGTCCATAAGAGCGGACGCTCTCGTTGCACTCCGCGAAGATCAGCGGGATGCTTGCATTTCGACCCGCGCCACTGACGCCACTCATTGATGACACCGCGATGGAATCAGTCTCGATAAATCCAGCTTTGATGAGTGGAATCAACGGCAGCATGATGGAAGTCGGATAGCAGCCGGGAGAAGCAATAAGGCGCGCGCCTTTAATGGCTTCCTTATAAATTTCTGGAAGTCCAAAGACCGCCTCCTTGAGGAGTTTGGGGGCGGGATGAACTTGATCGTAGAAGTCAGCATAGACTTCAGGGTCATCGAGCCGGAAATCGGCACTGAGATCGATGACTTTTAATCCGAGATTAAGGAGTTCGGATGCAAAGGGCGCTGCAGCTCCATGGGGGAGCGCAAGAAAGGCGACTTTGGCTCCGGTTGCAGCAACCGAAGCCATATCAGGTTCAATGAATGCCAGATCGGCTCCAGGATGTCCTTCGAACCTGGGGAAGAGATCAGTGACTTTGTGTCCTGCATTGGCGCGCGAGGTCACGGCGACTATTTCAACCTGTGGATGGCAGAAGAGGATTTTGAGCAATTCGAGGCCAGTGTAACCACTGGCACCGACGATGGCGACTTTCGTTCGATTCGGCATAAGGACGGATATGGGAATGACACGAAATTACGGGCTTGCCAATTCTTGATTCTCTGGCAAAACCTGCCCGCCGTATGGCACGTCGGGGCGTAGCGCAGCTTGGTAGCGCGCTTCACTGGGGGTGAAGAGGTCGCAGGTTCGAATCCTGTCGCCCCGACCAATTTAACAAAGTAGAGGGCCATCTACTGCTGGGAGCTGTTGCTAATGTTCCTATTTAGATTTTCGCCAAACGTCTTGGCTTGGATCTAGAAATTAAGAGGACTTGGCAGGTGGAAGCTCTTCTTCGGGCCAATAGGTGGCGATCTTGGATTGAAGGTAGGCGACGCTGCGCGCGAGTTGGTCCATTCCGTCGACTCCGTCCTCGATGCTGATCCAACCGTCGAAGCCAACGCGCTTGAGTTCGCTGAAGATGGCATCGTAGTCATTGAGACCTTTGCCGATCTCGCCGTGGCGCAGGCGTTTGGCGTAGCCAGTGACGCCGCCTTCTTCGCGGCGGAGATCTTCGAGGGTGCCTTCGGCAAGGTAGCGATCGCTGGCGTGCATGGTGACGACGCGATGCGAGACGCGCTTGAGGAGTTCGAGGGGATCTTCTCCGGCGAGGTAAGTGTTGCTCGGGTCGTAGTTGACCCCGAAATGGGGACTGTCGATGCGGTCGATCAACTTACAGAAGGTGTCCATTTTCTGAGCGAATTCAGGAAAGTTCCAGAAGTCGTCCTTGTAGTGGTTTTCGATGATGAGAGTGATGCCACGTTCCGCAGCGTGAGGGAGGCACGCGTGGATTGAATCGCTGGCGAAGGTGATGCCCTCCTCGATGGAGAGTTCGGGACGCCGTTGCCCACTGAGGACGCGGCAATAGGAACCGCCGAGAGCGTGAGTCATTTCGATCCAGTGTTTCTGCTTCGCGATTTCGTTTTCCCGGAAGGCAGGATCGGGATGAGTGAAGTCCGGCGAGCAGCACATCATGGGAATGACCATGCCATGGTCTTCGACTTCCTTTCGAAAGCGTGACCAGTTCGCTGGGTCCTCCATTTCGAGGAAGCCAGCATACCACTCGAGGCCCTCGATCTCGAGGTTGGCGGCAAGGCTGATCCATTCGGAGACAGTCATTGTGCCATCCTTGCAGAGGGCCTGCATGAAGGCTTTGGGAAAAGCGGCGAGCCGAGGCATAGAGGTTGCTAGTTGTTGGGGATGGTGGTGGTGTCTTTCGGAGGATTGCGACCGAGGAGTGGGAACTGCTCGAGTTCCATGACTTGGCCGCTGACGGGCCCGCATTCATCAGAGAGCCAGAAGACTGCTGCGGCAGCGATCTCCCCGGGTCGGAGGATGCGACCGGCCGGAGCAAAGACGCTGGGGAGATGGGAATCCCAGTTTGAGGGTAGGCCGTGGTCCTGTTTGCGTTGCGCTTCGTTCTCGGTGAGGACCCAGCCGGGGTTGATCTGGTTGATACGGACGCCGTCCTCTCGCATCAAGGTATCGCCGAGATTGCGGGTCATGGTGGTGAGCGCGCCTTTACTGATACTGTAGGGGAGGAGATCGGGCTCCCCGCTCCAAGCGTTGATACTACCGATGTTTAGGACGCAGCCATGCGCGCTGCGGAGGTGAGGGAGAGCAGCCTGGATGAGCAGGAAAGGGGCGAGGGTATTGATGGAGATAAAGGTTAGAAATTTTTCGCTGTCGGTGTCATGGATATTGCCCAAGGCGACCAAGGCGGCGTTATTCACTACGGCATCGAGGCGGCCGAAGGTTGACAGGGCGAGCTCGACGAGGCGGGCGGGGCAACCGTCGTTACGGAGGTCTTCGATGAGAAGGACGGCATTGTCGGAGCCGAGTTCGGTGACGATCTCTTCCCCAAGATCTTTTTCCAAGCCGTGGATGATGACCTTGGCTCCCTCGGTGACGCAGCGTTTGGCGATGGCTTTGCCGATGCCAGTGCAACTTCCGGTGACGATGATGATTTTGTCTTCGAGTCGCATGATGATCAGTCGGGTCGGAGAACGGATTTCACCACTTCGCCACGGTGCATTTTATCGAAGGCTTCGTGCCAATCGGAAAAAGCCCAGACGCCGCCGATGATGGGACGCACGTCGAGTTGGCCGCTGGTAAGGAGAGCGAGGACGCGTTCCCAGATCGGCCAGTTGTGGCTGAAACTGCCTTGTAGAGTGACATTCTTTTGCACGAGTTGATCGAGATTGAATCCCAGAGGTTGGCGGCCCCAGCCGACTTTGCTGATCCAGCCGGCAGGGCGGACGATCTCAAGGGCGATTTCGAGGGTGGCGCTGGCTCCGGCGGCATCAATGACTCCGTCGCAGCCGAGGCCGTCACGCTCCATGGCCCATGGGGTGGCATCGCCGATGATCACCTCGCAGCCATAGCCTTTGGCGATCTCGAGACGGTGGGTGTCTTGCTTGAGTCCCACGATCGCAACCTGTGCTCCGCAGAGGCGGGCCATGGCGGCGCATAGAATTCCGATGGTGCCCGGACCTAGGACGACGACGCGATCGCCTGGTTGAATGCGGGCGTTGTTGACCACTGCGTTATACGCCACGCAGCAAGGTTCAGTAAGGCAGGCTTGTTCGAATGGGAGGGCGTCGGGCACGCGATGAAGGATGCGGGAGGGAACGCGGACGTGGCGTGTCATGGCCCCGTTCACTCCGTAGCCGAAGCCCTTGCGAGTAGGATCGAGGTTGTAGAGGCCCCGGCGACTCATGGGGTTGTTTTGATCGATGATGGCGGCCGTCTCGGAAACAACTCGGTCGCCTTCCTGCCAACCGGCGACATCCGCACCGAGTTCCATGATGTTTCCGCCAAATTCGTGGCCGAGGACGACGGGATAGTTCACCGGCCAGGAATGATCCCCGGTCCATTGGTGAAGATCGCTGCCGCACACTCCGACGTTGGCGACCTCAAGGAGAATTTCATCGGGGCCGATGGTGGGACGTTCGATTTCGCGGAGTTCGACCGATCCTGATTCGGGGGCGAAGTTGACGACGGCGGGTGATTTCATGATGGCGTTGTTAGAAAGCGGGGACGTCCTGTTCGTGAATGGCGTTGCAGATGAGGCGTAGGGAAGCTTCAAGATCTCCGTCGGCGGTCTTGAAGGCATCGGCATCGATGGTGAGAGGCGCGCCAAGGACGACGAGAGGGGCGCCGTGGCGGGGGCATTCGATGGCTTGTTCGAGGGTGAGGCCTCCGACCGCTTGCACGGGAACTGATACGGCATCGACGACTTCGCGGAGTTGATCGAGCGGGTTGGGCATGCGTTTTCCGGCGGCGGCGATGCCGCGTCGTTCGTCGTAGCCGATGTGATGGATGACGTAGTGGCAGCCGAGGTCTTCGAGGAGCTTTGCACCGGCAATCATGTCGGGGCAGCCAAGGTTGTCGCCCATCACTTTTATCCCATAATCTTGTCCGGCCTGCACGACGCACTTGATTGTTTCTTCATGGGCGCGTGCCATCACTACGACGTGAGTGGCTCCGGCTTTGGCCATCATTTCAGCCTCGAGATACCCTCCATCCATCGTTTTCAAGTCGGCGATGATGGGGACTTCGGGAAAGGCGTTGCGGAGTTCTTGAACGCCATGGAGGCCCTCGGCGAGAATGAGTGGGGTGCCGGCCTCCAACCAATCGACTCCGGCCCGCAGGGCGAGGGCTGCGGTTTCGAGTGCCTCATCGATATTGGTGAGGTCGAGGGATATTTGGACGATGGGTTTCATGATTGGAGAGCGAATTATCAGGGGGCACTATTTCATCGTTGCGGTGACGATTTTCCGGGAGTGTGGGGATGATTGGTTAAATTGGAGAGTCGATGTGTCGGCTGGTTAGAATCAATTTGCGTCCGCTAAAAACCCCGCTTCAGCGTGCTGAAACGGGGTTTTTAATAGACTGTTTTGGATGATCTTACGATTCTTCTCTTCTGCAATTTCGCTACGTAAGGCGGTTTTTTAGGGAATTACTGAATCAAAACGAGTAGTTGACTCCTGCTCCAAGACTGAAGCCAGTTAGATTGGCGTCAAAATCACTCCCTCCGACCGAGTCATTGAGGGATTCGTTCCAGTCGTAGCGGGCATTTGCCTCGACTGACCATGAATCACTGATCTGGTAACCCAAAGATCCCTGAAGATAAAAGCCGAAGAGTAAATCAGTTCCGGAATTACGGAATCCAGCCGAAGCAATTTCAATCGGGGCTCCTCCATTGGTGACCTGAATAAGGCGGTCGCTTCGTTTGGCATCCCAGTCGGCGATATTCAAAACCACTCCTGTCCCGATGCCTGCAAAGAATTGGCTTTCGGACTGATAGACGGCATTTGCTCCAAGCGATATACCAAATAGGTTGACCTTTAGAGACTCCTGCGCCGAGTCGCTGAAGACGGCAAAGTCGGTCGATCTCAAGGTGTCCTCAAAGGTCCGCGGGCCGGTCGGTTCAACCGGCAGAAGCGGAGCAAGCGCTCCCGGTGAGCCGGTATAAGGGGCACTGGGAAGAATCAAGCCTGTGGTGTCGAATCGATCAGTGGCCCTTACGTCAAAAATATCACGACGCTCGCTCGCATCCAGGGTGTTTAAGCCTCCCTGCCGGCCATCAACATTCGTAAAGCTGAAATGGAAGGAGGGACCGAGACTCCAACCTCTTCCAAGATCCGTGAGACGGCTCAAACTCAGATAGGGGGAAATCTCCCATTCGTCCCCTTCACTCCACCCGGTTGGCGCAGAAGCGGACGCAGCAGTAATCACACGACGTTCTCCTCCCGAAGCTGACAAAAAGAGGGGCTCACCTGGAACATGCTCATTATATTTATAATCAGTCGTTCTTCCGGTCGCCGGGGTCCGGGGTTCCTGTCGGACATATTGGTCGTTGTCATAGAATCGGTCGGATAACCCAGTTTCAGGGCCGATTCCCAGAGGAGGAGTAAACGAGTTCGCGCCAAAAACACTGGGAGCAATAAGATTGGTTGCGCCGGTCTTAAAACCGACAGAGCCGATCTTTCTCCAGGACATTCCCCAGCCAAGATTCCATCGAGTCTTTGACTGAGAGGTTGGCATTACCAAATCAATGACACCTTTCGCGGAATACCCCTCCGAAGGTAGTAAGAGTCCACTTTTTGCGGACGATCGAGTCTTTGACTGAGGCGTTGGTATTTCCAAATCAATGACACCTTTAGAGGAATATTCCTCCGAAGGAAGAGAGTCGAGTCCACCTTTTGCTGACGGAATCACGCCATCTCCAGCGCTAACGGGAAAAACACTGAGGGCGAAGTATGCAAATCTGAATCTAAGGTTCATGATGGGGTAGGTAGGTTTGATTATTGATCGACATCTTTTTGAATCACCCGGTAGAGTCGGAGATTTTCCCCAGCGGGATGGCTGGAGGTTTTGGGAGGACCATTATCAATCCATTGCATACGGGTTCCTCCTGAAATAACATCAGGAACAACATTGGTCCAAGAGTCACCGTTTTTACTGTATTGGACGGTATAGACTCCGCCAATTTGAGCTGCAAATTCGATCAAGAGGTCGCCATTGGGAAGGAACTTAGGAGGACCGGTATCGACACCCTCGCCGGTATTTTGATTTTCAACAGGATCAAGTAACTCGATTTTAAAGACGGGCTCAAAACCTCCCGAGGCGTCAAGTTGGTAGTATTCTACGACCAGATCGATACTTTCCCCGCTCTCAAGCACCTGGTTGTAAAGTAGGTATGAATTTCCTCCGAATTCTCCCTGGGCATTGTGAATCGTGACCCCCTCGGGCATTCCACTTACGAGGATACGAAAAGCGGGAAGCGCACCAGGATTATTATTAGTGATCGTGATGACTTGTTTAAAGAGGGCTGTTTGTAGGTCCAAAGAAATTGCACCGGCCGCAAGATCCGCGCTCGAAGGGCTCACGACATCAGTCGAGATAACCCTGGAATCATCGGTAGGATTAAGTAGCAGTTCATTTGCACTGGCGATTGAGGCTTCATTTGAAAGAAGATCGAGACCGCCCGTAACGGTTTCAGGGACATTGAAATAGTAGATGATTGAAGACGAACTTCCAACGGCGATGTCGCCAACCGTCCAGACTGAGTCCTCGAAAGACGCGCCGGAAGCGGGGTTGATCGATTCCACACTAGCTCCATCGGGTAAGACTTCAGTCAGATTGAGCGTCACGCCGGAAGCGTCGCTTGGCCCATTGTTGAGCACCGTTATGGTATGAAAAAGATTTTTAGGAAGGTTGAAGCCGGAGAGGACCGGGTCCCGGGAATTGGTGGCTGAAACCGCGAGATCCACTTCCCTGAAAATGTCGTTGCTAGCGCTGGCTGATTCATTTCCAGAATTAATCTGCGTTTGATCAACTGAGCTGACCGAGGCTGTGCTTGTTACCCCAGGCGAAGAAAGGGCAGCCGATGGCCCCACGGTCAAAGTCACTTCAAGGGTTTCGGAAGTGCCCACGGCCAGTTCACCGACTGACCAGATTTGGTCCAGGAAGGAACCGGCACTTGGAGTGACTGAGTTCACCACAATGCCGTCTGCAAAAGTAAGCATTTCCATCAGCTCTAGCCCGGTGGCCTCAAGAGGTCCTAGATTCGTCACTTCTATGGTGTAAGTGAGATTGCCAACTCCGGAGCCGGCGACCACTGGCCCGTCCAGGCCGATCTGGGTGACTACTAAATCCACACCCGCAACGATGTTTGTTGTCTCGGTGACTGAGTTGTTGGAATTGTTGCTATCTGTTCCTGAGGCCGACTCAAGACTGCTGGTGCTGCTAACGGTGCCATTGTTCGGAGCGCCGTTGTCAACCGTGAGAGTCACCGTGAGAGTAGCAGTCTCGCCCAGAGGAAGATTAAGAGTCCAGAGGCCGTTGGGATCGTTATCGGGCGCAAAAGATCCAGCACTTGGAACGATTGATTGCACGGTCACTCCTTCTGGTAAATCGAGTGACTCTCGAATTCCAATATTGGTAGCATTGGAGGGGCCGCGATTGGTTGCCGTAACGGTATAGATGAGATTGCCGGGCCCCGAAGCCGCCACCACTGGTTCAATCGATTCCATTTTTGCCAGCGCGATATCAAAGACATTAATGACGGAAGTGAGATCGGAATCTGAATTGTCTGAATTGTTGAGTTCAATTTGATCCACTGAGGTAAGAGTGGCACTTCCCGAGATCGTGCCGATTCCTCCAAGGGCGGTGCCTTCGACGGTATAGGAAATTGAAAGAGTAGCTGATTCACCGGATCGCAGAACAGGGATGGTCCATATTGATTGCTCAAAGGAACCCAAGGTTGCGGTGGTATTTCCGACGGCGGTTCCGGAAGGAAGTATCTGGGCCTGAGTAATCGTGATCCCGGTTGCGGTGGAAGGACCACTATTCGTGGCTGTAATCACGTAGGTAAGATTTTCCGAGCCCGATCCGGCGATCACCGTTTCAGTTGATCCTGTCACATCAAGGGCAATTGAGACGACCGCTTGGACATCCAATGTTTCATTCGCGGTGCCACTATTTCCGAGGGAGCTTGTCAGCTCTCCACTCGTGTTAGAAAAGTTGCCAACTTCCTGACTGGTGACACGAACGGTTACGGTACAAACCTCTCCTGCGGGGACGGTTCCTCCGGTATATGAAATAGTATCGGATCCGGAAATCGCAATCAGGTTCCCGCCCAAGCAGGTCGTGGCAGGATTGGCTGGAGTTGCCAAAACAAGACCGACGGGCAGTTGATGGTTCAAAGCGATGTCGGTCGCCGCCAGTTGTGAACCTCTGTTGTCGATGGTGAATGCCATGATCGAAACCTGTCCTGTACTGATCAATTCCGGGCCAAAAGCCATGCTAAAAAGGGGAGGTGAGCTGACCGTAAGTGTGGCTGTCGTAGTCCCGCTGATCCCCAGAGAAGTCGTAAGATTGTCACTCGTAATGACAAGATTGCCGAGAGTGTCTGCGGTAACATCAACTGTCACAGTGCAAATCTCACCTGCTGGCACGAGACCGCCGGAGTAGCTGATCGTTCCGCTTCCAGCCTCGGCCGAAACCAAACCACCGCAACTTGAAGACGGACTGGGGATATCGGCAATAATCATTCCAGCGGGAAGACTACTGGAAAAATTTACTCCTGTGGCTTCGAGACGACTGGCGCGATTGTCGATCGTAAAGATGAGCGTGCTGGTGCCGTTCAAGGGGACGTTGGTAGGCGCAAAACCACTTGAGAAAACAGGAGGCGCAGCGACAACATTTAAAGTGTCCGTGGCCGGGAATCCCACTAAAGTCCTTTGCCCAACTTCAGTGGAAATGAGGCTGGTCTTGTTGAGGTAGCTACCGAGCGGGGCGGAGATTGGAATCTCAACTCCAACACGAAATGAACAAGATTGTCCGGGGGCGAGCTGACCTCCGGTAAACGATAAGACATCACTGCCCATGATCTGCGAGTTTGGCCCGCAAACCGCGGCAGGCCTCTCGGGAGATCCAATCCGAATATCATCGAAAAAGACCTGCATGACCTCGGAGGCTGCATTTGAACTGTTATTAAAGGCTCCCAGCAAGATGGTGTGCTCGCCCGCTGAAAGGAAAATGTCGGTATTAAAAACCCGCCAACCTGAATCCTGATCACCTCCGCCGCCACCATTGAACTCAGCAAGTGAGTTATTGGGACCATTTCCATAGCGAACGCCATTCAACTCAAACAATGCTTGTCCAAAATCACCATTATCATAAGAGCCATCAAAGAGGAGACGATAGCGTAGAGTCACCGGAATGGAACCGGCTCTATCCAACCTAAAGGTCCTTGACCACCCGCCGGAACTGGCGGGATTGAGGAATCCGGTGATGAAATTTTTTCCTCCGGCGATTACGGTGATTCCCCCACCTGAAAAACCACCGATTTGCTCGAGGGTTCCATTTGAAGTTCCCGCATCGTTAGTCCCCTCAAAAGTGTCATCAGAATAACTGAAACCGGTAGTTGGTGACTCTGAAGCAGGTAACAACTCCAACGAAAAACCGGCATCGCTACTATCTAAAGTGGTTTGATGCAGCTCAACCGCAATGGTGTTTTGCCCTTCGACGAGAACTCCCGAAAGATTGATCGAGCTGGAGGTCTGCCCGGTTTCATTTCCGAGTTCCGAGAGGGTTGTCGTTGCTTGTCCAAGCGGTATTCCCGGACTCCGGAAGATCTCGGTCCCGTTGAGATAGATGATTGCACCATCGTCGAAAACATAATTAATCAACCAATCGCCAAGTTTGACCCGGTCCGCATCGAGGTTGAATTGCTGTCGAAAGAGGTAAGTAGTGACGAGGTTCTGCCCATTGGCAGCGGCGTCAATTCCACCTAAGACAGCGGGCGTTCCGGGAGGGAATGCATCGACGACACCTGCTTGAAAGGGAGCATTACCGGTTTTCCATGGTCCGATCGCCGAAGTTGACGGATCAAAAGCAGAACCATTCCAGTCATTCCCGCTTGCGTCCACGGGATAGCCATCGTTTCTCCCATTTTCATTCTGAAGCTCATCAAGATAGTCCCACGTCCGTCCCAGGATCGAGGAGCCTCCGCCATCAAAGTTCGCATCGACCAGGAACCCTCCCTCCAATGGAAGATCCACCGCAACAGCCCCGGGAAGCATGGCATCTAGATCATCCGAAAAGGTAATCCCCGAGAAGGTCTCCGTTTGACTATTGTTTGTGATGGTAAACTCCAGTGAGCCCCTCCCACCCGGATCGATGGAATCTTCCAAAAATGATTTTGAGAATGAGATGTTCGCGAGATCTTCAGGGGGAATCACTTCAAGAACCCCACACGCCCGGCCGGAGGAAATCGGATTGCCGCCTGGGAAGCGGGATATGATCTCACCGGAGACACTGACGTTTGCTCCGGTCGATAGTCCCACCACGTCAAAAGAGATGACACAGGTTTGTCCCGCTGGAAGGGTTGCTCCACTGAAGTCAATTTGCTGGGAACCCGCGATCGCCGTCAGAGTGGAACCCACACAGTTGTTGGAAATGTTTGCTTGGGGCGCAACGACAATCCCTGGAGAGAGGTTATCGCTAAAAGAAATCCCTTGGGCATCCTCTCCGGATTGGTTTTGAATGGTGTAGGTGAGAGTTGTTTGACCCCCAAGCTGAACGGGATTCGCGGTAAATGATTTGGAGAAGCCCAGCGACGGGCCGGTCAAAGGAATACCGATTGAGGCGGTTGCGCTTCCGCTGTTCCCGGCATCTGAAGTCAAATCACCCGTGGTAAGATCAAACGGTCCTTCGGCCAACAAGGTAATCCCTACTTTGGCGGAACACGTGGCATTGGCGCCAAGCGATCCGCCGCTTAAAGTAATGGTATTTCCGCCATTCGAAACGAGAAAGATTCCTCCACAGTCACTGGTTGCATTGGCAGGATTACTCAAATAAACGCCATCTGGTAAATTCAAACTAAACGCGAGATCGTTCACGACCACTGCGCTGTTGTTTTGCACTTCAAAAGTGAGTTCACTGCAGCTTCCAATCCCAACCGTTGCGGGTGATAGACTTACGTTGAATGAAGGAGTCTGTGCCCGGACCGTAGCCGTGAATAATAAGGGGGCGAGGACGACGCAAAAGAGAATCGAAGAGATAAATTGACGCGAAAGAGAAGGAGTGACAGTCATTGAAGAAGAAGGGGAGGGTTAGGTGGGCGAAAATCGGTATTACCGATCTTCCCTCTATTGAGTATTGTTTTTCAATAATGCGAGACAGAATTGTTCATGGACAGTGGGCTGTCCATCGAATTTTTAATGCACGCGTTAAGATGACGAATCCTGGTCGTGATCTTAAAAAGGAATATCGTCCTCGGTGACCTTTGACTCGTTGTCGAAGTTCGAGTCGAAGGCTCCTGCAGGGGGATCACTTGGGGCTGCCTCGCCACTGGGGGCCTCGCCGCTTGGGGCGTTTCCGCCTCCGCTTCCTTCACCTTGGATTTTCCAGGCGTTCAGGTTTACGTAGTAGCGCCCTTTATATTCATTTCCACGGACATCAAAAGTGACCGTAAGAGTATCGCCGATACTGAAGTTGTTGAGTTGGTCGATTTTGTCGCGGACGCACTCAAATTTCACCATTTGAGGGTAGTTGCCATCGGGGACTTCGATCACGAATTCGCGTTTCGTGAATCCACTTGCGAAGGTTTGGGGTTCTTCGAGGACTTTAAGGGCACCGGTGAGTTCAAAAGAATTAGCCATGATTTTGAGGAGATAGTTTTAGCGGAAGTGACGTTTGATGACGAAATCTGGTTGTTCCCACATGAGCTCGCTCTTGGGGAATTGCGACTCGTATTCGGGGAAGAAAGTGTCTCCTTCGTAGGAGTCTTTGATGTGGGTGATTACCAAATCGGTCATGAGGGGCATTAAACATTGGTAAACCTGAGCGCCGCCGATGACGAAGATTTGTTGATCGATGAGCGGGTGATCTGTGAGGTCACGGGTGTGATGAATCGTTTCGACGCCATCGTGGTGCCATGCCGGGTCGGTGGTGAGGACGATGTTTTCCCGCTTGGGAAGAGGTCTGCCGATGGATTCGAAAGTCTTGCGGCCCATGATGATCGGGTGCCCCGTGGTGTGCTTTTTGAAAAATTTGAGATCGTCGGGGAGGTTCCAAGGGAGCCCTCCATCTTTCCCGATTACACGCTCGGGGGTCATTGCTACGATACCGGTGAGATTCATACTGCGACTGCCCCCTTAATGTGGGGATGTGCCTCGTAGCCGACCAGCTCAAAGTCATCGAAGGTGAAAGAATCGATGTCCTTGATCTCTGGATTGAGCTTCATTTGCGGCAGGGGCATCGGCTCGCGGGTGAGTTGGAGCTTCGCCTGATCGAGGTGATTCGAGTAAAGGTGGAGGTCGCCGAAGGTGTGGACGAAGTCACGGGCCTCATATCCGCACACCTGTGCAAGCATGAGGGTGAGTAGGGCATAGGAGGCAATATTAAAGGGAACCCCGAGGAAGAGATCAGCACTTCTTTGGTAAAGCTGGCAGCTTAGGCCGGGTCGCTCGGACTCGGGGTCGTGAACGTAGAATTGGAAAAGGAGGTGGCAGGGCGGGAGGGCCATTTCATCGACCTTTCCCACGTTCCAGGCTGAGACGATGTGGCGACGCGAGGTGGGCTTGTTCTTTAAGTCATTTACCAAGCGGGCGATTTGATCGATGCTGCCGCCGGAGTCGGTGGGCCAGGACCGCCATTGCTGGCCGTAGACGGGGCCGAGGTCACCATTTTTATCCGCCCAAGCATCCCAGATTCGGACCTTGTTTTCCTGAAGGTAGGCGATGTTGGTTTCGCCTTTTAGAAACCAGAGGAGCTCGTGAATGATCGAGCGAAGATGAAGTTTTTTTGTGGTAAGGCAGGGGAATCCTTTGCGGAGGTCATAGCGGGCCTGTCGACCGAAGACACTGCGGGTTCCTGTCCCGGTGCGGTCGCCTCGTTCCTCGCCATTTTTGAGAACATCTGTGAGGAGATCGAGGTAAGCTTGCATGAAATGAATTAAAGCGGAGATGCAGGAGAGGGGAACTTCAAAAAAGCTAATCTGACCTGCCGGGTGGGCGACGGAGTGATTTCTTCGCTCCGTGGTTTCTTTTTAAGGCCACCGTCTTTGTTCGTTGACGTCTAGATTGGCGCCGTTTCTTTCGGCGGATTTTTTCTCGTTCTTGCTGCTTGGCTGATTTCTTACCCAGGGTGATTTCATCCTGCTTGTCGCAGAGCTCCTTGCGGGCAAGGTAGCGGTTCATCTCGCGGGAGCGGTCGCGTTGGACTTTTGTCTCGAGTCCGCTGGGCGGGTGCTGGAGGAAGACGCAGGAGGAGGTTTTATTCATCTTCTGCCCGCCGCTGCCAGTTCCACGAACAAACTTTTCGACGAGATCATCTTCTAAGATTCCGCTTTTGATCATGCGCTCATTGAGAGACGCTTTCTTTTCGGAGGAAATCATCGAGGTATCGGATAGAGACTAAAGGGAATCCAGGTAACCCTTCACCGCGGAGGAAACCTCATCGGCGACATTGGCACGTTGGACCGCGAAGGGTGGGACGAACCAAGGGTAGGACCCGATGATGTCGGTGATGACTGCAATTTCACCATCGCATGTTTTTTGTCCGCAGCCGATTCCGATGGTAGGAATGTCGAGTTCTGCGGTGAGTCGTTGTGCGACTTTTGGGACGACGCTTTCGAGGACGATGGCGAATGCCCCGGCACTTTGTAGAGAGAGGGCTCCTTCGATGAGGGCCTCGATTTCGGAATCTGATTTTCCTTTCTTCTTATATCCGCCTTCTTCTTTGACTCGTTGAGGGAGCATGCCCAAGTGGCCCATGAAGGAGATGCCGGCCTCGGTGATCGCTTTTACTTTTTCGGCCTGTGCAATTCCTCCTTCGAGCTTCACCGCTTGAGCTCCCGCGTCAATGAGACGTTGGGAACTTGCGAGTGCCTGCTCCGGGGTGTCGTAAGTGTTGATCGGGAGGTCCGAGACGATGAGGGAGTTCTTTGCTCCGCGAGCGACCGCTTCCGTGTGATGGATGATGTGCTCAAGGGTGACGTGGGTGGTGTCCGGATAGCCGAGAACGACCATGCCAAGGGAGTCTCCGACGAGGAGGATGTCGGTGCCCGCTTCATCAAGAAGTCGGGCCATAGGGTAATCGTAAACGGTCAGGGCGGAGATGGGCTCGTGCCCCTTCTTCGCTCGAATTTTTTTCGTTTTCCTCCCCGCTGTCATCACTTGGTATTTGTAGAGCCTACCATACTGTTTGCACGATGGTAAGTTCTGGTTCGTCTGAATCCAGCTTGCGCAGGTGTTCTCCTACCGTCGATTGGTCGCCCGGAAGAATGAGTTGGGGACGGATGTCACTGAGCGGTTCGAGAACGAAGCGGCGGTGGGTCAGCTGGGGATGTGGAAGGGTGAGGATATCTTCGTCAGTTTTGATATTGCCAAAGTAGAGGATGTCGAGGTCGAGAACGCGCGGGGCATTTCTTTGTGAAACGGCGATCCGGCCGACGTGATATTCGATTCCTTGGGTCGCTTTGAGAAGATCATGAGGCTTGCCCACGAAATCGATTTCGATCACGGCATTGAAAAAATCTCGAGAGTCTCCAGGGCAATCAACTGGCTCGCTTTGGTAAATGGCAGACTGAAGGAAGTTGGTTCCCTCTGGAAGCAGGTTGACCAAGAGGTCACGTCCTTTTCGCAGGTTAGCGAGTCGGTTGCCGAGGTTTGAACCCAAAGAGATGCCAGCGCGGTGAGCCATGGATTTTCACTTGAGGCCGAGCACGTCCTGCATGTCGTAAAGCCCTGGCTTTTTATCGGAGAGCCAGAGCGCGGCCCGAACTGCCCCTGAGGCGAAGGTCATGCGGGAGGATGCTTTATGCGTGAGTTCGAAGCGTTCGCCCTCTGCGGCAAACATCACGGTGTGGTCGCCCACCACATCGCCACCACGAAGGGTGTGCATTCCGATCTCTTTCGAAGGGCGTGGGCCGGCATCACCGACGCGACCGTGGGTGATGTCGTCTTCGTAGGAAGTATTTGTCTCCTCATTGAGGATCTCCAGGAGCGTGCGTGCCGTGCCGGAAGGCGCATCGATCTTGTGACGATGGTGCATTTCGGTCACTTCAATATCAAAGGCGTCATTTCCAAGAATGGCTGCTGCTTTCCGAGTGAGATGAAAGAGGACATTGACGCCCGTTGAGAAATTCGAAGCATGCACGATCGGGATCGTTTTTGCTGCCTCAAGAATTGAGGCGCGTTGTTCATCGCTGTGCCCAGTCGTTCCAATCACGAGAGCAGTATTTTTGGCGACGGCATTTTTGATGAGCTCGTCAGTGAGGGTTGGGAGAGTGAAGTCGATGACGACATCTGATCCGTCCAGCGCGGTAGCAAGGTCTTCTCCGATGTCGTGAGTCGAGTGGGCCTCGGCTTTCGCTTCGGCGGCGATAGCCGCTAAGACAGATTGGCCCATGCGGCCGTTACGTCCGGTGACAGTAATGTTCATGGCAGGAATCTAGTAAGGAAGAGGGGAGCCGCGAGAAGAAAAATGATCTCTTGAGCAATAGGGACGAAAAAGAGCCTCAAATACTGAGATCCAAGGTGCGTCTTTAAAAAATGCTGACGATGGAAATTCAAGCCTTACTTCGTGGTTATCCTGTAAGTGGCGATATTGTTTCGGTCTTGGAATCGTTGAATCTTCCTTGAAAACTTGATGATTAGGGCTAAAGAAAGTGAATCTAATTTGCCTGTTTCATGGCGTCAGACCGTAGGATCTCAGGGTTGAGTCCGTTCCCCTCGTTCCGTGGAACGAAGAACCGCTTACCGCCACGGGGAGATTATTTTCCGGAAGGGCGGCGGAGTTTGCCCTTCCAGTCGCGCATGGTATCGGTGGTGCCGACCATTCGTTCGCTGTTGGTGATGCCTTCATAGACGAGGGGCATGAAAGGATCCGGTTTTTCGTTCATGGTCCAAGCGATGGCGCGGAAGAGGACGATGCGGAACTCCGGATCGTAGTAGGTGAAGGTGTTGTGGCCGGTGGTGGTGCCAAAGACCCGGCCTTTGCCGCTCTCCAAGGTCCAGAACATCGGGGAGCGCTCTTTCGAGAGTTTCTCTTCAGGGAGTGGTCCGCGGCTGCGCCCTGCTGGCCCGGTGCGGACGGTGCCGAGGATCTTGACGTCCTTGTGTTCGATCAGGTTCCAGTAGAACTCATCGACGATGCGCAGTTTGTCGGGGAAACCTTGGAAGATCGCGTGTTCATTCTCGATGGAAATGTCCTCAAAGATGGCGCCCCAATGTGATGGCCCCTCGTTCCAGGCCATACCGAGGCAGCTTGCGAGCTTCTGGCCCTCGGAAGCGGGGCGGATGATGGCAGTTTCGTGGAGAGCAACCACTCCACCACCTCGGGCGATGTAGGATTTGAAATCGGAGTATTGGCCGTCAGTGAGCTGTGGGAGATGGAGATACATGACCAGCAGGTCTGCTTGCTCCAGCTGTTCCTTACTCGGGAAATGATAGGCAGTATCTACCGCTACCTTCGGGACGGATTTCAGGAGCCCCGTCATGAGGTCGCGCACCTTGAGGTAGTCGTGGGCCCCGGGGCGGTGGTTGGCATCGTAGCCCCAGACCCAGGTGATCTTTAGTTCCTTGGAGGGTGCTTCAGCCGAGAGCGGGCCGATGAGCTTTTCCAAGGTCGCTTTGGGGACCAATCGCTTGGGCTGCTGCCATGGATGCTGGGCGTGGATCGAAGTCAACGAGGCGAAGAGAATGAAGAGGCAGAGTGCGTGGGTTGGCATAGAAGCATTATTTTACGCAATCACCACCTGCCGTCGATCAAGGAAGTTCGCGAATCCTTAGCAAAAACGCTCCCGAAGGTGGGCGAGATAGGCGTCTGGTTTGGTAGGAGATCCGGTGGCACTTTCCATCAAGTCTTGTGGAAAGAGAGTCGATCCTTTGGCATGGATCTTTTCCTGCATCCAATTGAGAAGCGGGATGAAGTCGCCTTGTTGGGTGCCCTGGATGACTTCAGGATCTTGCACCGCGCTTTGGTGAAGTTGCGCTGAATTGAGATTCCCCAGGGAGTATGTGGCAAAGTAGCCCAAGCCTCCCATCGACCAATGAATGTCCTGAAGGCAGCCTTCAGTATCGTTGCCAGGGCGAAATCCGAAGAGCGATTCGAAGGTCTCGTTCCAGGCACCAGGCACATCGGTGACTTCCAGCTCACCCGAGAGAAGTGCGCGCTCCAGCTTGAAGCGAAGAAGGATGTGCAGGTCGTAGGTGGCTTCGTCGGCTTCCACCCGGATGGCGGAGTAAGCAGCGCGATTAATTCCAACCAGAAATTGGTCGAGGTCGATGGGTCGAAGGTGAGGAAAAAGCTCCTGAGCCCGGGGAAGCCATCGCTCCCAGAAGGGGCGGGAACGGCCGACGTGGTTTTCCCATAAGCGGGACTGCGATTCGTGAATGCCGAGGGAAACGGCCTGCCCTGACGGGAGATGGAAATCCTCGCTGGGGAGTCCTTGTTCGTAGAGGCCGTGGCCGGTCTCGTGCATCACTCCGAAGAGGGAGGAGGCAAAGTCGTTTTTATCGTAGCGAGTGGTGAGTCGGATATCTGCTGGTCCCAGGGTGGTGCAGAAAGGGTGTTCTGTGGTGTCGATCCGCCCGGATTGGAAATCGAAGCCGAGAGATTCGGCGATCTCTCGGTTGAGCGTCATTTGCTCGTGAATCGGAGCAGGGCCGTGGAGGAAATTGGCAGGAATGGAGGCTGATTTTTCGACGGCGGCAACGGCGATTTGAGCCAGGTCGTCGGAGATGGAATCGAAGAGGGCCGCGACCTCGCGGGTTTTGGCAGATCGCTCATACTCGGAAAGGAGGGCGTCGTAGGGTTCGTCCTCGTAGCCCCAGTGATCGGCTTGTTCGCGGGCAATATCGAGGAGCTTCGCGAGGTGTGGAGCAAAGAGGGAGAAATCGTTTTTTTCGCGGGCTTCGGACCAGGCAGCCTTGCCGAGCGAGGAGGTTTCGGAGGCACGTTCGACCAGTCCCCGCGGGAGTTTGGTGGCACGGTCGAATTGGTGTCTTAATTCGCGCTGATTAGCTTCGCCGAGAGAGTCGTCTTCCAGCCCTTCCTGGAAGGCACCGGAGGTTTTGAGTCCGTGGATTTTCCCCGCAAGGTAGGCGAGTTGTTTGGAGCGAAAATCCACCGCTTTGGGTGGGGCGAAGGTTTCCTGATCCCAATCAAGGGCTGCGGAAGTGCTGGAGAGGATGGCGATTTCGCGCAGAAGATTTTGCATGGCGCGAAGGCTATGCAAGTCGCAACGTGAGCGACAGCCTTCTCGCGAATTATCTCTCATTTCGCATTCAACCGTTCGAGGGCTGGCAATTTGGTGTGGGCCTACCGTTCGAACCTTTTATTTATTTCTGTTAGTTTCAAATTAAGTCCCCTGCTGTTATTCGGAAATGGAGCATTTTGAAGTCGCCTTTGAACCGCCTCTACCCAAAGGAGCTCGAAAGAAATAGCTCCCATCTCCCCTTGACAGAGCAACCCCAGAAAATGGGGTCACGAGCACCGAGCTGAAGTAATCACCCGCTGTCAGGGCGAAACCCTTGTGGCTGTTGGCGTTCGCAATTTATTTTTATCATTCCGGATATTGCGCTATGATCCTTTAGTCCGTCATGTAATTATTCTCAATGCCTTACAGAAAGAGACTCTTAATTCTTGTTTTTTCTCTCTTACCATTCCTTTCGATTGAGGCGGAGGAGGTTACCTCTCTGAATGATGAGGGTGCCGGATCTCTAAGGCAGCTCGTGGCTGATGCGGATGCTGGGGAGACCATTACTTTTTCTCAAGCTGGGACCATCACGCTGACCTCTCCCATCACGATCGACAAAGACATCGTGATCGATGGTGCGAATTCGGTGACGATCTCCGGTGGCGAGTTGACGAGTATCTTTAAGATTAATTCGCCTACAAGACATGTGGTCTATGATGGCTATGTTTATCGGACCCTTTTGGGAGCTAACGTAAATGGGACGACGCAATACGGAACCACTGAGCAGACCGCTACACCAATGCCCACCGGATTCGCAGTCGCGCCTGACAGCGATGATATTGTCCAGAACGTCATCGCACCATACTATTGGGATATTTGGCGTCTTTGTACTGAAAACAAATGCTGGGCGACCAAACACTATGGAGCAAATGCTGGTGTTGTGAAAGACAATATGCGGAATTGGGAGCAGGTTGAGAATGGTGACTATCGTGTCAAAGCAGGTAACAACTACTATCGACTATTGATCCGAGCTGATGTGTCACAAGTTCCGGAGAGTGGCGTGGTGATCAAGAATATCATCCTTAAGGATGGTCTTGCTAAAGGTGGAGAGGGTGAGAGGCCGGGCCGGCTAC
>OJFK01000013.1_pt1 | contig 71702 bp, 50 predicted proteins | sample 1594101 | NCBI WGS metagenome assembly OJFK01 (sample SAMN05416723, study PRJEB24817) | seawater metagenome | isolation source: Sea water | place: Canada:Atlantic | collected 2013-07
TGCTGGTGACAGGATTGCCTTCAATGGTGTCCGGAATGACTAGCTCGCCGGTGGCTAAAGTACTACAACGGGTGATGGTTACTTCTCCGTCAGTCGTGGTCCATCTCAGGATTCTCTCTACGGTGAGGCCATTCCAGTTGTCGCCACTCTCACCAAAAGATAAAGACCCAACCGCGTAAGCGACAGCCCCGTCTGCCACCTCTAAGAATGCGTTAGCACCCACGGTCGGAGCGACGCCTCGGAATGTGATACTAGTCAGGCTGGTGCAGCTGCCGAAGGCGCTATCCCCGATGCTGGTGACGCTATCGGGAATCGTGATGCTCGTCAGGCTGGTGCAGACACTGAAGGCGCCATTCTCGATGCTGGTGACGCCATCAGGGATCGTGATACTCGTCAGGCTGGTGCAGGACTGGAAGGCACTTCTCCCGATGCTGGTGACGCCATTACCAATCGTGATGCTCGTCAGGCTGGTGCATCTAAAGAAGGCAGCAGCCCCGATGCTGGTTACGCTATCAGGGATCGTGATGCTCGTCAGGCTGCTGCAGGTATAGAAGGCGTATGTCCCGATCTCGGTGACGCCATTACCAATCGTGATGCTCGTCAGGCTAGTGCAGTTAGAGAAGGCGAAGGCCCCGATGCTGGTGACAGGATTTCCTCCAATGGTGTCCGGAATGACTAGCTCGCCGGCGGCGGCCTCATTACAATCGGTGATGGTGACTTCTTCGTCAGTCGTGGTGTAAGTCAGGTCAGCTAAACTGGCAGCGTTGAGAGGCAGGAATGCGAATGCAAAGAGCGCAAGAAGGGCTTGGAGCGGTTTCATGTGAGCGCCACCTATAGTCATTGGGTATTAGAGGCAACGAGAAACCGGAAAGCTGGTTCGAGATCAGGGGATGACCGAATCAGTCTGAAGGACTACTCATAGCGCCTTGTTAGCTAGGTTAGCTCTGGCCTTCTTCCAAGACTGCCTTGAGTCCCTCATCGCTGAGTAATCCATCCTGATTCCACCGTTTAGCTAGGTCGATTTGCCTCTGTCCGATCTTCGCGCTCTTCCTCCTTGTTATCGGTGTGTGACTCAATCAATTCTCTAATCCAATGATTCGGCTCATCAACGAACGCGTCATGGAGAAGCTCCGTGACAAGCCAGAGAACAGAGACTTGGAAGAGTTTATGCCGTTGGTGGGTGAGTGGCGCGAAGAGGAGGCGTCAAAGGCCAAGTGTCTCCTTTTACTGGCCATGCGCGTTGTGAAACCTATAATCAACATTATGAGATGTCCAATAGACCAAATCGAATTAGAGAAGAAAAATTACGAATCACTGGTTGAAATTGATGAATGCCCAAAGTGTTCTGGAATCTGGCTTGACCAAGGTGAACTCGAAAAAATACAAGATATTCAAGAGAATGATTATTCCGAGGACCTAAAAAAAGTTCCAAATGAGATGATTGCTGCTTACGAGAAAGCTCGTCAACAAAACGCCGCAGATATCACTTGCCCAAATTGCAAAGTAGAGATGTTCAAAAAAGAAGGTTATGGCACTCAAATTGTCATCGATAAATGTCCCAAGTGTTTTGGTGTTTGGCTGAATAAAGGTGAATTAAAAGCACTCGAGGTGTTTTTTGATCGAAATTTGGAAGAGTCTATCTTACAACTCGACGAGGCCTCTAAAGGATTTTGGGCAAAGTTTTCTAAGCTTTTTGGTAAGTAAACCATAGGCCCTTTCTCAATTTTTCTGTCACCCCCCCTCCGCTCCAAAAGCGGCCTTAAGCCCCGCATCACTGAGCAGCCCATCGGTGTTCCACCGTTTAGCTAAGTCCATTTGCCTCTGTCCGATCTTGGCACTCTTCCTCTGGTTGAGCGTTAGTGGCATCATCTCAAGGTTGTAGAGGGCGTTATCCAGTTCGGGACAAACAGAGCGTGGAATGATGTGATCGCCAGTAACAATCTCGCCGGCATACGGTCCCTTAGTGATCGTCGGCGCGTTGCCTTTTCTGAGCAGTATCATACCGGCTTCATCGAAGCAGCCTAAGCGTTCAAGGATTGAAGTGGACCTGTTTTTGTAGCCAGTAAATTCTTGGGCTTATTGATGATCGAGCTGGTCTGTGGGTCTGGATTTTATGCCGCGGTTGCAGTCGTGATTTCGGGTTCGCAGACCACCCACGGTGATTGGCCTCCTAGCGCTGACTTGCGTCGGGGGAATGTCGTTATCTTGGGCGATTTGTTGAATCGTCTTCTGGTTCGCCATCGCATCCCTGGCGACGCGAGCTTTGAATTCAGCACTCAGGTGCCTTCTTTTTCGTTGACTCATTTTGGTTTCATTTCGGGTTGTCGCCCACTAAAAGACTAGCTCAATTCATCAACGAGCTTCTGGCTCCGTTTCCTGGGGCCGCTTCACACTCAACCTCAGCGGCCTCACCGAACTTTCTGATGCGACTGCTGAGTCCCTCGCAAAGCATCACACCGATCTCTCCCTCGACGGCAGATGACAGAAGATCACTCTTTTAAAGTGGTCAAATTTTCTCTGTTTTTCAAAGCGTGGTCTGTTGGCCGCGCTTTTTCTTTTGTCGCCCACCCGTTCCGCTAGAATCTCCGGCATGGCAGCGGCTGGCGGAAAACGAAGGAAAGTTACTAGCATCACCGTTCAAGAATTCCTTGAACGACATGGCGATGATTTAAACCTCACGACCGAGCATCCTGTGGTGGGCCTAGATCGAAAAATCGAGGAACCCGCCGTCAATCGACCCGGACTCGCTCTTGCTGGCTTCTTTACCTACTTCGCCAAGAAAAGAATCCAGGTTTTCGGTAATTCGGAGAACTCCTACCTCAAGAAACTCAGCGAGGAGGTCCGACTGGAGCGCTTCACCCAGCTTTGCGATCAAGGGGTCCCTTGCATCGTCGTCGCCCGGGGACACACCCTTACCCAACCGCTGCTCGATGTTGCCCGTGAGCGGGAAATTGCGATCATCAGCTCTTCTGTCCCAACGATGAAATTCTTGAATGACGCCACTATTTGGCTGGAGAAAGATTTCGCCCCGCGAACGACTCTTCACGGCTGCATGGTAGATTATCGGGGCATCGGTATCCTCATCATGGGAAGAAGCGGTTCAGGAAAGAGTGAGACCGCCATCGGATTGCTCGAAAAGGGCGCTGCTCTCGTCGCGGACGACGTCGTCTATATCTCCCAGAAAGGCGGCGAACTCCTCACCCGTTCAAAAGACTTCGCGAGGGGCTACTTGGAAATGCGAGGAATTGGCATCATCAATGTAGCCAATCTCTACGGACTTTCCGCGATTCGACCCGAAAAGAAACTGGATCTCGTCGTCGAACTCAAACCAGAGACTGATCTCAACAAAGTGGATCGTCTCGGCTTGGAGCAAAAGAAATACCGCATTCTCGACACCAATGTCCCCTTTATCGAGATTCCTGTCGCCCCTGGACGTGATACCGCACGACTCGTGGGAGTTGCTGCGCTGGATCTCCAGCTTCGAAAAGGAGGGTTCAATATGGCTGATGAATTCAACCAGCGACTCCTGGAGCAAATGAACACTAGTTCTAAAACCTAGCTCGGAAAGATTTTCGAGAGAAAAAGGGTTATAAAGAAAATTCTTTTACCAACCCACATCTCCCTTCAGACTCTCAACGCACCATAGACTTTCTACTTTTCATGCCACAAAAGGACTTCACCATTACCAATAAGCTCGGAATTCACGCTCGGCCTGCCGCTCAGTTCGTTAAAATCGCGAACGGCTTCCCATGTGAGATTCGAGTGGAAAAGGACGATGATGAAGTCGATGGAAAGAGCATTTTGGGACTGATGATGCTCGCCGCGGGACATGGATCCGTCATTTCAGTAAGCGCTGAAGGTGAAGGGGCGGAAGAAGCGCTCGCCGCTCTCGGAGAACTCATTTCGAGGGATTTTGAGGAAGCAGTCGTCAGTTAACCACCTCTCCTTCACATTGATTGACCGAAGCTAAACGCTTTGGCATTTTTTTTTGCCCCGATGACTAGTAAATCTAAACGTGAACAAATCTTCTATGGCACCCCGGTGTCACGAGGAATCGCGATGGGGCCGATGTCTGTCGCTGCTCGGGGCTTTAGTGCTCCAGGGGTCTACCCGATCCCGCCTGGGGCAGTCGTCTCAGAGCAGAGTCGATTTGATGCTGCACTCACTGTCACACGCGGACAGCTTTCCGTTCTTCAAACGAGCATTGAGTCAGTTTCAGGAAGGGATGAGGCGCTCATTTTTGAAGCTCATCGCATGGTGCTCGATGACAAGAGTCTCGTGGATCAAGTGCATCGGGAAATAGACTCGCGGCTTCAAAATGCCGAATTTTGTTTCTATGCCGTCATGCAAACCTTCCTTGAGGCGATGCGCCGGGTTGTCGACCCCTACCTCAAGGAGCGCACAATTGATTTAGAAGATGTCTGTCAGCGAGTCCTGCGTAATTTCTCCGGTGAAAATGGAATCATCGAGCCTGACTACCAACGGATCCTCGTTGCCTACGACTTATCGCCTTCAGACACCGCATCCCTCGATCGGGAGAAACTTTTAGGCTTCGTCACGGAGGCAGGAAGCATCAATTCTCACACCGCAATCTTAGCCCGTGCACTCGGAATTCCTTCCATCGTTGGTCTCGCTGGAGCGGTCCTTGAAAGCACTACCCTCGCTCCTGCCATCCTCGACGGATACTCAGGTAAATTCATTGTCTATCCTTCGGCTGAAACGACCGATTACTACGAGAAACTTTCCACAAAACGAAAAGAGGCCAGAAAATCGCTCGAGACCATTCGGGATCAAAAGAGCACAACCATCGACGGACACCATATCACCCTTTCGGCAAACATTGAATTCACTCACGAACTCGATTTGGTGAAGAAAAATCGTGCGGAAGGAGTCGGACTCTTCCGCACCGAGTTTTTCCTCCTAGAGTCCTCAAATACGAAGATGCCCGACGAAGATGCTCAGGAGAAAATCTATAGCGAGCTGGCCAGAGGCGTCTCACCGGATCTCGGTATTATCAGGACCTTGGATAGCGGCGGTGACAAACTTTCCACCGAACCTCTCACTCAACCCGAGCCAAATCCTTTCCTTGGTTGGCGCGGGATTAGAGTTTCCCTTGACCGACAAGAAATTTTCATGGAGCAACTCCGCGCCATTTTACGAGCTAGCTCTCAAGGAAAACTGGGAGTTATGTTCCCCTTTATCTCCGGAATGACTGAGATCAGAGAATGCCGAAGACTCTTACAGGAATGCATGGATGAACTTTCCGCGGCCGGAACACCGTTTGATCGAGACCTTGAAGTGGGCGCAATGATTGAAATCCCTTCTGCCGCTTTGGTAGCCCGGGAAATGGCCAAGGAAGTCGATTTTTTCTCTATCGGGACCAACGACCTTATTCAATACACCGTTGCCGTTGATCGCATCAATCACCGGGTCGCGAAACTCTATCGCTCCACCCACCCGTCAGTCATTCGACTAATTAAGATGACCACCGAAGCTGCGGACGCGGAAGGGATTTGGACTGGAGTTTGTGGAGAAATGGCTGCCGATCTCAGCCTCACTCCTTTACTGGTTGGTCTGGGCGTCAACGAACTCTCCGTAGGCCCTCATGACCTAGCGCCAATCCGAAAAGCACTCATTTCGCTTAAGCGGAGCGAATGTCAAAAGCTTGCCGAAAAAGCACTCAGCCTCTCCACCAGCCAGGAGATTTACGAACTCACAAGGGGAGCGGCCCAAAAAGCCTATCCGGAGCTTTTCGAAGAATCCTTGTAAGGGAGATCAACTAGCGGATCTCCATCCCGGTCTTCGCATAGACCCACTTGGTGACCTTACCACCCTTGATAAGGGCTTTGGCTTGCACCGTCTTTACTCCGAAAATTGTCTCTGCCTTATAAGCAGCAAGCCCGGTTTGGAAGTCCTCCCCTCCAAAATCTTCCTCTTCTCCGGCTTTCCAAGCTTCAACTTGTTCCAGCTTAAACTCTTTCACTGCGCCTGCCTTGATGCTCGCTTTCATCACCTCGATAATCTGTTCCGGCGTCAGGAGGCCATCACCCACAGGCTCAGGCGTAGGTTCTGGTATTACTGGCTTGGGCACGTCGTCTACCACCTCAGCCACCACTGGCTTAACCGGCACAACAGCAGGCATGGAAGGGTTATTGGTAGCGACTGCGGGAGGAGGAGCGGGGCTCACTGGCGCTGGCTGAGGAGCGGAGTTAGCGCCATTTTTGATCAAAGATGCTTTCAGATCCTCCATCATAGCACGCCCAATCACATCAAAAATATTCGTTTGATCGATATCAACCTCGCCTTTGGACAAGCCATCTTTGGTCTCGATAAAGAGCTTCTTCCCATTTCGGTTCAAAAGTTTCACCGTCCGACCGGAAGCCAGAACCGAGGTCGCATCTCCTCCACTGACTGCTGGAAGCTTCACTTGACCATCTGTTTTCACTTCCTTCGGCAACTCACTGTCCCGCATTTCTGCCAGATTCACGCGGAAAACCATATCGCGCACCTTCACGTCGCGAACTAACGTCGTCTCTTTTTCGGCCTCACTAACAAGAATCGAACCCACGATGGGCCCCAAGACATAACCAACAAAAAAGAGAACGAGCGGAACTACGAGAAGCTTCAGGTATTTCATGAGAAAAGAGGATCAAATCGGTGTGGAGAGATGCTATGGCTTCTCGGTTGGCTTGTCATCTACCAAAGACAGTTTGACCTTTTCCCGTGGAAGCGAAAGGCTGCGGCATGGCTGACACCAAGAACGCACGTCTTTTCCTCCTCGACGGCATGGCTCTTGTCTACCGCGCCCACTTTGCCCTGATCCGAAATCCCATTACGAATTCAAAGGGCATCAACACTTCCGCCATTTTTGGCTTCACCAACACGATGCTGACCATCATCGAAAAAGAGAAGCCTACCCACATCGCGGTTGTCTTCGATACCTCCGCCCCCACTTCCCGCCATAAATTATATCCCGATTATAAAGCACAACGTGAGGCCATGCCCGAGGAACTCGCTGCTGCCATTCCCGAAGTCAAAAAGATCTGCGCTGCCTTTAAGATTCCAGTCCTTGTATTGGATGGCTTCGAGGCCGACGACATCATCGGCACCCTTGCCCACCGCTACGAAGAGCAAGGGGGCATCGAGACATACATGGTCACCCCGGACAAAGACTTCGCCCAGCTCGTCGCCGAGCGTACCTTTATGTGGAAGCCCGGCCGACAGGGATCAGACCATGAGGTTCTTGGGTTGAAGGAAATCACCAGCAGGTGGGAAATCGAGAGTCCAAAGCAGGTCATCGATATCTTGGGACTCTGGGGAGATGCCTCCGACAATATTCCCGGCGTCCCCGGGATTGGGGAAAAGACAGCCAAGAAACTTGTCGCTGCCTATGGATCAGTCGAAGGTCTCCTCCGGAACACCTCCAAACTCAAAGGAAAACAAAAGGAGAACGTCATCAAATTTGCGGAGCAGGCGAAGCTTTCCAAGGAGCTCGCCACCATCATTCTCGATGTTCCCATCAAGGAAACGATGGAGGACTTCCTTCTCGAGTCCCCGGATGAAGCAAAGCTAAAGGAACTCTTCGAGGCGCATGAATTCCGCGGCCTCACCAAACGACTGTTCGGAAGCTCCGATTCCAGCACGGCCGATGAAAAAAAAGCGGAGGCTCCGGTTTTCGAGAGTCTCAAGACGATCAAGGATATCGAACACGATTACCGCTTTGCTGAAACTGAGGAAGACATCGCGGCCCTCTTGGCTGAGTTAGAGAAGGCGGATTTATTTTGTTTCGACACCGAAACGACTTCGCTCAATCGCTTTGAAGCGAAACTTTTGGGAATCGCCTTTTCCACCAATGCAAACTGCGCTTGGTATGTCGCCGGAGAACATCTGGAAAAATTTGTGCCCATCTTTGCCTCACCCAAGCAAAAAATCGGTCATAACCTCAAATATGATCTCCACATCCTCCGCTCCCACGGAGTCATTCCTGCCGGGCCCTTCTTCGACACCATGTTGGCTCACCAGTTGGTTTCACCCGATCAAAAACACACCATGGATTACCTCTCTGAGTCCATGCTCGGATACTCTCCCATCAAGTTCGCCGACCTTTTCGCCCAATCAATTAAGGAAGCCGATGACCTCTTCACCGCCGCTGCAAAAAAGAAAGCAGTTAAAGGCGACCTCGATCCCTCCCAGGTTCCTCCAGCCGATCTCGCTGAATATGCCGCCGAGGACGCAGACATCACCTTCCAGTTGGCTCAACTTCTCATCGCTCAGCTTAAGAGGGATTCACTCTCTTCCGTTTTCGATTCCATTGAACTCCCCCTTCTCCCCGTGCTTGTCGCGATGGAAGCCGAGGGCATCACTGTTTCTCAAGACGTTCTTGATGAGGTCGGAATCGAACTTACTCAACGAATCAGCGTCCTAAGTAAGCAGATCGAAGAAGCGGCCGGACGCCCCTTCAATCTCAACTCTCCCAAACAACTCGGAGAAATCCTCTTCGGAGAAATGAAGCTCGTCGAAAAGCCCAAGAAGACGAAAACTGGCCAATTTAAAACCGACGAACAAACCCTCTCCTCTCTCGCGGCCGCTCATCCTATTGTGGAGAACATTCTGAACTACCGGGAGGCCACAAAACTTAAATCTACTTACGTTGACTCGCTTCCCAATCACCGCGCGCCTCACTCCGGTCGCGTCCACACCCATCTCCATCAACTCCTCACCTCGACTGGACGTCTCGCATCCAGTGATCCAAACCTCCAAAATATCCCTGTTCGCTCAGAACTGGGACGCGAACTTCGCAAAGCTTTCGTTCCTCGGGGCGAAGGTTTCACTCTCCTCGCCGCCGATTACTCTCAGGTTGAATTGCGCGTCATGGCTTCTCTTTCTGGCGATCCAACGATGATTGAGGCCTTCAAAAATGACACTGACATTCACAGTGCCACCGCAGGAAAAGTCTTCGGTGTCGACCTCGATGGCGTCACCTCGGAAATGCGACGAACCGCCAAGATGGTAAACTTCGGCATCATCTATGGCATATCCGCCTTTGGACTCTCCCAGCGACTAAGTATCCCTCGGGGAGAAGCGGCCGAAATCATCGAAACCTATTTCAAAGAATATCCAGCGATCAAAATCTTCATGGAAGAAACCGTCGAAAAGACGCGCTCCCAAGGGTACATTGAAACCGTAACCGGCCGTCGTCGAGCGCTCAAAGACATAGCGTCCGGAAACGCCAGTATTCGGGCAAACGCCGAACGCGCTGCCATCAATAGCCCCATTCAGGGTACTGCGGCCGACTTAATCAAGCTCGCGATGATTCAGGTTGCAAAGCTTCTGGTAGGTCGTAAGTCAAAGCTCATTTTACAAGTTCACGACGAACTTCTCTTCGATCTGCATCTCGACGAAAAAGACGAACTCACCCCCCTCATCGTCGAAGCGATGGAATCCGCTCTCGCTCTACCACTTAATGTCCCAGTCCGCATTGACACCGGATTCGGCTCAGATTGGTTACAAGCTCACTAATCTTGCCAGCCGTCGAACAAACACTATTCTCCCCACCTCATGAAAGTTCTTCTTTTAGTCCCCTTCTTCTTCCTTGTCGGCTGCCAGCCTAAAAAATCCGAGACAGAGACATCCACCAGCAATTCTTCAAAGGTGAAAGTTGTCGAAAAGAAAGCCTCAGAACGCGAAAACGCCTCAGACCGGAATAGCAACCGCGACGCAATACCAAGCGTCGTCCTTAAGACGACAAAAGGTGACATCACCATCGAACTCGATCCCGACAAAGCGCCCATTACCGTGGAGAATTTCCTGACTTACGTAGATACCAAGTTCTACGACGGAACAATTTTCCACCGCGTCATGGGTGACTTCATGATCCAAGGTGGCGGCTTCAGACTGCAGGATGACATTCCTACCGAAAAACCCAATAACGACTCCATCAAGAATGAGTCGGAAGGCGGGCTTGGTAACTCCGTCGGCACCATCGCAATGGCACGGCTTCCTGATCCGGACAGCGCCACCTCGCAGTTTTTTATCAATGTTGCCGATAACAACTCAAACCTCAACTTCCCCCACAACAACGGCGGCTATGCCGTCTTTGGCAAAGTAACCGCGGGCATGGATGTCGTGAACGAAATCAAGATGGTCCGCACTTCAACGAAGTATATGAACAGCATCAGTTCAAGCGGTGCCATCCAGGCTGGATCTCACCAAAATATTCCCATCACGCCCGTCATCATCGAATCCATCCGCCGCACCGAATAAATGATCTGGCTTTTTCCCCTTCTCGGATTCCTTTTGGGTTCCGTCCCCTTTGGGCTTCTCCTTGGAAAACTGAAAGGCATCGATATTCGGGAGCATGGCTCTGGTAATATCGGTGCCACCAACGTTTTTCGAACCCTTGGAAAAGGGAACGGAATTTTCTGCCTCCTCCTGGATTTTCTTAAAGGCTTTATTCCGGTGGCCATCGCGGTGAACCTCTGCCGTATCGACGATGAGTCCGTCGCTGTCTCCCTTTCCTTTCTTGATTCCTGGAATGCCGGATTCGCCGTCGACCAACGCCTCGCCTCACAGGTCATTCCTGTTCTGACGGCCTTCGCCAGCATCATGGGCCACAACTACTCGCCTTGGATTGGCTTTAAAGGCGGGAAAGGCATCGCCACTTCCGGAGGTGCCCTAGCAGCCCTGATGCCCATGGGCGTGGTTGTTCTTGTGATTATCTTCCTGGTCGTCACCGTCACTACAAAATATGTTTCCGTCGGAAGCATCGCGGGCGCAATCGTGCTCCCCATCCTCACGCTTTGGGGGTCTTGGTTTCACGGTAAAATTGACGATGGCACCTGGAACAAGCCACTCTTCATCTTCGCTGTTATCGCCGGAGCTATGGCTCTCTGTAAGCACCGGGCCAACATCGTTCGACTTCGAGCCGGAACAGAAAATAAAATTGGTTCGAAAAAGAAAAAGGAGGTGAGCGTATGAACCTCTCTTATCAAAAACCACTCATCATTGGATGCGGCTCCTGGGGCACGGGTCTTGCCGCCCTCCTCTCCCAAAATACGACTCAAGTGACAATGCTAGGACGCGGCGAAGTCATCGATCAAATTAATAACGACCATCGTAATTCTCGCTACTTGCCCGACGTTTCACTTTCGAAGAATATCGTCGCCACCTTGGACTTCCAGTGTGCCGAAGAAGCGGATGTCGTCCTCTTCGGTGTCCCCACATCCGCGATTCGCGAGACAGCGGAGAATCTTGCGCGCTTTGATATTCCAGTTTCGACCCCTTTAATTTCCTGCGCAAAGGGAATCGAAAAAACGAGCGGCAAGCGCATGTCGGAAATCATCAGCGACTCCTTTCCGGACAACCCTGTCGCGGTTCTTTCTGGCCCTAACCATGCCGAAGAGATCGCCCTTCAGCTCCCAGCCGCTGCAACAATCGCCTGCGCTCAGCAAGAAGTCGGCGAAGGCCTGCGCGATCTTTTTTCGACAGAGCGATTCCGCGCTTACACCAACGAAGACATCGCGGGAGTCGAATTAGGAGGTGCCCTTAAGAATATTTTTGCCATCGCCGCAGGTGTCGCCACCGGACTCAAATTAGGCGACAACGCCATCGCTGCCCTCGTCACCCGCAGCTTGGCCGAGATGACGCGTCTCGGCGTAGCCTTGGGCGGAGATGTCGCTACCTTTAGCGGACTCTCCGGGCTCGGGGACCTCGTCACAACCTGCTTCTCGGCTCACTCCCGTAATCACCGTGTGGGCCTCGCTCTTGCCGCAGGGAAGACTCTCGATGAAGCCGTCGCCGAACTCGGCATGGTCGCCGAAGGCGTTAAGAACACCCAATCTATTCACGAAGCCGCGCGTAAGATTGGAGCGAGGACTCCTATCATCGACGTTGTCTATGGCATGCTCTACGAGAACGTCCCCCCTCCTGTCGCGCTCGATCGACTCTTCGGCCAAGCGCCTCGCAACGAACACGAATAATTTTGTTAGCGCCGCGACCGCTCCGAAACCGAGCGAGGTCGTTGGTCCAGCTTGTAGGGCTCAGATTTCAACATCTCTTCAATCTCAATACTGGGAAGAATGAGAGTGCTGATCCGACCGGCCCGGGCAATCACCAGTCCAACAATTCGCCCCTCTAAGTCGATGATCGGAAGTCCGGTTTGGGAGGACTCTAACTCCATGTCCGATTGAACGACATTACCAAAGTCATCACGGACCTGATTTCTGCTCCCGCTCTTTGAATTCATCGCCCTAAGTTGCTCCGATTCGGGCTCCTTCGCCCGAGATCCCTGCAACGTCGGCCGGAACTTCAACTCATTGCTGTTTCGTGAAATTAAAATATCTACCGTCTCCCCCGCCTTCAAACGCCGGAGCCGGGCTGAGATTTCATGAAAGCCTTTAACTACTTCACCTTTGATCGCGAGAATCTCATCACCCGGACGCAAACCCACCATTGCGGCAGCCGAGTCTCGAAGCACACGGTTAATCTTCACGCCATCACCGAAATCGTTAGGATGCATTTCGACCCCAAGAAACCCTTGATCTTCAGCTCGTAAACTCCGAGCTGCCACACTTTTCACACCAAATCCAGCGGCCTCCCCATCCGGGCGCACCGCCGCGAGAAAGGCCCCTTCCGGAAGCCCCGATCCATCCATCCATTTCGCAGCGGGTGCTTTCAAGCCCTCCACCGAAAGCAAAACGAGATCCTGCTCGGGATAGGCTCCTAGAATGCTGGCCGGCAAGGCTCCCTCCTTGGTTTTCACAAGCAACTTCGGCCTGGGAACCACCTCACTGGCTTTGGCGATCAGTTTACCGTCTCCCACTGAAACTCCGTAACCAATGTGGTTGCGGTTGGAGAAAATTGGAAAAACTACTTCGCTCGCGTCCTTCGTAACCGCACGCACGATCTTGAAAATCTGATCTGCCTGAGCCTCCGTAATCGCTTGATCTTTCGCAAGGATCTCCGATGGCACTAGCTGACCTAAAACAGGAAGACAAGCAAGCAAGGTGAGTGAAAATAGTGATTTCATCGTCGTCGTAAGATATCTTTTGAAAAGGCCTTAATATGCGCGAAGGCCAGCGAGCATAATTTGAAATTCCAATTCTTCCCCATTCCGCCCCACAACCAGTTTGAGTCGATCTCCAGCTTGGTAATCGATGAGAAACTTCCTTAAATCATCTAGGCTTGAGATTTCAGCATCCCCCATTCTCAACAATTCATCGCCAATCTTGACACCCACTTCTAGAGCTGGTGAGCCAGATGGCATCGATCGAACCACCAACGCCCCCGCTTTCTTCCCAAGAATCACGCCAATCACAGGACGACTCATCCCATTTCCGTCAGATCCTAAAAGACCCCACTTTTCCCCAGCCAGCATCTTATCCCACGACTTTTTAAATCCCGTAATTCCTGCATGTCGGTTGATCGCCTTTTCTTCAACATTGATGTGCGAATGAATCCCCACAACCCTGCCTTCCAGATCAAAAAGAGGCCCACCGCTGTCTCCCCCAATCACAGTACAATCGGTCGTGATAAAACCGCTTCGATCTTTCGTCATTACCCGACCAAAGCGGACTGGAGGTCGCCGCGTTGGATCGTATCCCTTGGGATGCCCCATCGCGACCACGAAGTCGCCGGTAACCAGTAGGTCTGATTCTCCCACTTCCACAAAGTCCCACGGGCCATCGCCGATCAACTGAACCATCGCCGCATCGCGGGTGCTATTGGCACCCAGCACGCGAGCGCGCTCTTCACGGCCATCTGGAAAAACCACAATCATTTCACGGCTGCCTTGGACCACGTGTGCTGCAGTAAGAACTAATCCTCCCGCAGAGACGGTCACGCCGCTTCCTGCTGATCCGTTTCGGAGGGAAATAAGAGAAACGGTCGCCGGGGTCGCTGCGACAACGACATTTTGAACCCTCTCCTGTAATGCTTTGAGGTCACTAAGACTTTCAAGGGTTGGAGCTGCTGAAAGGATCTGCAGCCCAATGAGGCTTAGAGAAATAATGAGATTTTTCATTGTTACGATACCGTCCCATGAGCATCCCTTTGTTTTAAAAATCCGCAAGGAGTCTCACAAGAAATCTTTTCTAGAGAAGTACGGCCTTGGCCATCGTTACTCCTTATCTAAACTCCTCTCAGATGCCTCCCCGCAGATCAGCTCAAAAGAAAACCACCAAAAAAAGGGCTGGAGCGAAAAGGAAGAACACCAAACGGGCTGAATTCACCGCTCGTCAGTTCTTCTTTTCTCCCTTTATTCTCATCAACTGGCTTACTCGTAAGCTCCCTATTTGGATCAAATGGCCTGCTCGCCTCGGCCTTTCATGCTCTTTCCTCGCCCTGAATTTCGGACTCATCGCCGGAGCCTTTTACCACATTCTCGCGAACACCTACGATCTCGAAGAAGTCACCAACATGCCCGCTCGCACCGAGATCCTCGATCGACAAGGCAACATCCTGAAAAATTCCGCCGGTCAGGAAATCGGATTCCTCCACGGGAAAAACCGTCATTTAGTTAGATACGATGAAGTCTCCCCCCTATTTATCAATGCCCTCATCGCTCGTGAAGATGGCCGTTTCCGTGAACATGGTGCAGTAGATATTAGAGGGTTTGGACGCTCCATTTTTCGCTTGGTGACCCGATGGAAATTTGAAGGGGCCTCCACCATTACGATGCAGCTCGCGCGGAATTCATTCACGCTCAAGAAAAGAAATCACGGGAAACTCCTCACTCTTCACCGGAAAGCCCTCGAGATTGCCATCGCCCATCGCCTCGAATCAAATTTCACGAAAAACGAAATCCTCGAGCATTACATGAATCGCATTTTTTGGGGCGGTTCCATCATGGGTGTTGAATCAGCCTCTCGGACATACTTCGGGAAGTCTTCCAGCCAAATTGATCTCTCGGAAGCGGCCATGCTCGCGGGAATCATCCGCGCACCAAATGCCTTCTCTCCCTTCCGCGATCCCGAAGCAGCAAAACTAGAACGAAACACCGTTCTCAACCGCATGGTCTACTTTGAATACCTCACTGAAGAGGAGGCCAAAGCCACGAAAGAAAAACCGCTCAATATTCCAAGTGCCTCCGAGCGCCTCATTTCCGGAAGCTACGCTCTCGATTCCATCCGCCGGGATCTCGAAGAAATTCTCGAACGAGAAAACATTAAGGACGGTGGCCTGATCATCAACACCACCCTTGATCCCAATCTCCAGGAAGCCGCTGAGCGGGCGATGGAAAAACGGCTGGCTGCAGTCGAAAGAACTCCCGGTTATAAGCATCAGAAGCGAGCCAACTGGAACAAGAAAGGGAATCCTGCCTACCTTCAAGGCGCTGCAGTTGTTATCGATAACCGCACCGGTGGCGTTCTCGCAGTTGTCGGCGGACGAAGTGCCGCGGAATCTCAATTCAATCGAGCCCTTCAGTCCCGACGCCCCATCGGCTCTATTTTTAAACCCTTCGTCTTTCTCGCTGCTGTAAAGAACGGCTTTTCGCTCACCGAAACCGTAAGTGATGCCCGCATCCGTCCCGGTGAGATCTCAGGCGCACCTCTCGATTGGTCGCCTGCAAACTCAGACGGTAAATATTATGCCTCCATCAGCGCTTCCAAGGCACTCATTGATTCACGGAACACCTCATCGGTCCGTGTCGGATCCATCGCAGGAATGAGCGAAGTCATTGAGGTCGCTCGCCTCGCAGGATTTAATGCCGATGCCATCGAACCCTATCCGGCGTCCTATCTGGGAACCTGGGGCGCGACCGTCCAGGACGTCGCGAGCGCCTACTCTATCTTTCCAAATGGCGGCCGTCGTTTCCGTCCCTACTACGTGCAATCAATCGAAGACCGCGATGGCAACTTCCTTTGGAAAAGCGGGCCCCTCTATTACGAGGCTGCCGAGGCACCTGCGGCCGGGGACGTCTCCGATGCCCTGGAACAAGTGAATCGGACCGGAACCGGCCGCGCAATTCGCAGCCGCTATGGCTTCAATAAGCCTTCGGGCGGAAAAACGGGGACTACCAACGACTACCACGACGCCTGGTATGCCGGTTACACTTCAAATCTTTCCTGTGCTGTTTGGGTTGGCCTCGATAGCCCCAAAAAAATCATTCGAGGCGGCGAGGGAGCAAGACTTGCGCTCCCAATCTGGGTCGATATCATGCAAACTGCCGACCGACTCCCCGGCTATAAAAATGGCCCCATCGGCGCAGCCAGAGCGCAACGTGTGAGTCCCACTCCACCGGCCGCCATTCCGGTCGATCCGCCAAAAGCAATTCCGGTGCAATAAGTTTCAGACTAGAGAATCGTCGTCTTTCGCAAGCCCAATAGGAGAAGTTATCGGGCCTTCCTTACCTGCATGACTCTTACCGGCTGCACCACTTCTTCGTCCCACCTTGCCATTCCAAGAAATCACTCAAGTATTCGTCTCTTTTGAAACACTATTTTGTATAAAGCACAAACCTGACTGACTAGGGTCGCTGGCTCAACCACAAGCGGGCGAAGCGTTGGTCGTCAAGATCACTGATCGGTAGCGGCGCGCGCCAGGCACGTTGAGTGAGCGCTCCGGTTGCCCGGGCAGAGCCAAGGAAGATCGCGGTGCCGGATTGCCAGGTGTCGAGATCGGAGGAAAACTGGATATCGTATACGACGTCATCGGCGGCGAGATTTGCTGCGACTGAGACAACGGCATAGTCATCGACTCTGCCGTCGACCTCGATTGCGCGAATGGAGAATTCAAGCTCTCCTTTGGTTCCGCCCGAGGCGTAGGCGAATAGCTCCTTTGAGGTCGAACCGTTGAATGTGGAAGTGTCTGAATTACCCGGTGAGCCCCCACTGGCAATACTGGATCGCCAGATGGATGAGTCGTTGGCGTCGAGTCCTGGGCGCGGTGCAATCATGGTCAGGCTGCGGCCATCGAGGTCGGCCGAGAGCGGCCAGGGCACCCTGTCGTCATAGCGGAAACTTGCGATCTGATCCCCGTTGGCAGCGGTCAGAGTGATTACTTCGCCGCCGTTGTTGAGTTGACCAGAGAATGTCCCGGCCACCGGTAAGACGGAGCCAAACCTTACTTCAAAAGCAGTAAGGTCAGCGACCACGAGCAATCGTCCACCAGCGACGAGGGTTGTATCATCGGGGAAGGTAAACGCAATACCCTCAACGAAGGCGACTCCGGCGAGGCTGATGGTCTCATTTCCGACGTTGAACAGTTCGACGTATTCAGTGACTTCCGCACTTCCCGGAGGGTTGTAGAAAACTTCCGAAATGACGAGATTGGCGGCAGATGCGGCCGTGTTGGTAATGAAGGTAGCCTGATTAAGGGCGCTCCATTCTCCGGCATCAAAGCTCCTTGCCAAGACCGTCGTGGCGACGTCGATAGATACCGGTGTGTTATCCGGGTTGGTGCCGACAATCGTGATCGTGAGATCCATGCCCATGTCCGAACTGCCGCTACTTCTGTTATGAAGTTCAACTGCGATGACATTGTTACCCTCAACAAAGGCAGACCGAGGAAAGGTAAAGCTATCGAAGTTCCCCTCGGCGCCGTTCGAGTCACTGAGCGACGGTGTGTCGAAGCTGACATTGCCCTCGGGCATATTGTCTCGCGCAATCTCGATGCCATTAAAATAAACGATTGCACCGCCGTCGGACATGACTTCCACGGTGGCCCCGATGATCAATTGCGGCGCAGCGACCTCGAGTTCCTTACGGAAATAGACAGTGAGGTGGCCATCCGGATTAATCTCTGGACCGCCCAGCGGGTTGCCGTTGATGCTCCCGAATCCCAATGGCGCGTTGCCGGTCACCCAACTGGAATCGTCGAAGGCCGGGTTCCGCCAAGCGGTGCCCATATCGACTCCGTCGTCGAGGTAGCGCCAGTCTGTGGAGCGTTTTGTGAGCAGGGTGGATTCGCTGAGTGAACCGGGAAGCAAGGTGGCGGCGGGGTTGATCGCTCCACCCGCTTGGCGTGGGTCGCTACCGTCCGTCGTGTAGTAGATGTTGCCCACGGCGCTCGATATCAAGAGCTCGAAGTTCGCGGGGACGCTGCCTCCTTGTTGACTGAAAGTCGGCGGATCGAGGTCCGGATAAACTCCTGTGGCGCGGAACTGGTTGAGGGTGATCGGGGTGCGCAGCGGAAACCAGCCGGTGTATTCGCGTTGGAGCGCCGCATCCCAATTGATCAAGGTCAATGCGGGCTCCCGTTTAGCATCACCCCAGCGAGCGCTCTCTGCCTTCATGGCCTCACGGATGCCGTCGGCGCGTGCCGCCCATTGAGCAGCGCCATTCTCCGGGGTGAGCGCACCCTCGTTGAAGAGATGATAGTAGGCGCGGTCGGCGAAGCGGATGGCGTATTCGTCCCTGCTGTTGGCGTTGGTGCGCAGGTCGGTGTGGATCGCGGTTGGGGCACGCGGGGTATTCTTGGTTGATACGTTGCTATTGACGCTACTATTGAAGGCATTGAGACCGGCGCGTTCAGCGTCGTGGCAAAAAAACATGTATTTCCCCGGCGGATTAATGCGGCGCATGGCGCGCACATTATTTTGATCCCAGTCGGCGTTGCCTGCGTGGAAATTAAGTAGGACATAGTCGATGTAGGAATCGAGATCGAGATACTGCTCAACGGTGGCCAAGTCTCCCGCCTCCGCAGCATCTAGCGTCGCCTGCCAGCTGATCAACATACGTGCAGATTCCTCCGAGGGCGTGCCTTTGATGATCTCAATCTTATTTCCGCCGACGATGCGAAACCCTTCCCAATCGTCGTCTTCCCCGCCGAAGCGCTCGGCGGCCCACTCCTCCTCAATGCGCTCGAAGAGGTGGTGCATCCCCCAATAGATACCATTGAAATAAACGTGCACTTCACGCTGCAAAGCCTCCGGGTGCCCCATGGCGAAGTAGGCATCGCGGAACCACTGATCGCGGATATACATCGCATTATTATAGACGGACGCATCCGGATGGACCCATGAGTTACCATTACCTCCGCGGATCACGATCTGATTGAAGATTTCAGTGGCGGCATCGGCGCCAAATAAAGAGAAGTTCAATTTTCCGGCCCCATACTCTTTGCGGAAGGCGATACGGAAGTTGTGTTTTGGCCTACTCGTGTTGCGCGAAGCGTTGCCATTCATCCGCATACCGGCGTCGAGTTGAATCGGCCCGTCGTCTTCGAACCCGAGCATCTCGATCGACACCGGGCGTTCCGAATTCGGCCCGGCATCGACGGGATTAACCTGGATACCGGTCTGCTGATCGAACAGGTTAGCAATGTCGGTGACGATCGAAATCGTAGGAATGTCGAGCAGCGACGCCTCAATTTCCTCCCGGCTGTAGATGGGCCCAACGACGTTGGGATCCATGGCGTAGTCGCCCCCGATGACGTTACCGTTCCGGGTGATCCACGGCAGCGGGTAGCCCTCTGGTTCGGCCGGTTGATCGGCAACGTCGGCAATGAAAAGGTAAGTCTGGGTATCGACATTCGTGGGACGTAGACCGTTTTTGAATGCCGCGACCCGGAGGGGGGTGGTGGTTGAAATATTGACGAATCCGGAAGGTGGGGAAACTTCATTTCGCGGAGGAATTTGGGTCCCAAAATCGAGAGTGGGAGTGTCGCCGTTGGTGGTATAAACGAGCGTGGCGCCTGGGGTCGCGCAGGAAATGGTGACGTCAAAAGGAGCATCGAAAAATCCGCGATCGACATCAAAAATTGTGTCGGCAACGAAGTCCGTGAACTCGATCTCAGCATTCGGAAAACTGGGTGTCGGAGACTCCAAATAACCGTTCAAGATCCCACCGGAGAGGTTGCGCGTTTCTGCTGTCAATTTCGGGACAAGGAGAATATCGGAACTCCCTGCGGTTCTATTTAGCAGGTGGAAGGCGAGGAGATTTTTCCCGCTGACGAGTTTACCGACGAAATTGATTGGGAAGGCCTTCATGGCATCGCCTTCCCTGATTTCCCTGCTCCCGGTGGCGAGTTCTCCGACCGTCAGTGGGTCCGGTATATTCTCGGAGGCGACGAGAGAGCCGTTCAAATAGGCCGCAAAACCGTCTTCAAAAAATAGCTCGAGCTTCATTGATACGATCTTCGCAGGGTCGTCGATAATAAAAGGCACGCGGATTAACGCGGACGCGGTCGTCGAGAGCATTACTGATTCCATATTGCCGCCGGCACCGACGTAACCGGGGAAATCGTAGCCGAAGCCGACGCCGGTCTGCGCGTTAGACCATGCAGAGTCGTCGAAGTTCAACCCCTGCCAAGTGTCGCCGATGCCGACCTTAGGTGCCAGCCAGGTTGCCGCAGTCGGCCAAGAGACGAACGTCTCGGTTTCGGTATTGGCGTTCGTGCCGCTCCCGTAAGCGACACCGTAAAATTGCTTTGGGTATTGCGGTGCAAATTCGGTAAGGACGTCCGAGCCGCCGATCAACGCCAGATATTCCCCTCCGGCAGAGAGTGAAAAATTAGTATGCAGTTCGGAGCCCCCCACGCGGCGGTCCTTACCGGAAGCGAATACGACAAAGTAACCACCCGGTGGAATCTCTATATCGGGCAATGCCCACTTGGTGGGTTGGGTCTGGCTATCCGTAAGGTAAAGGCCGGCGGTCGAGGCCGCATCAGCACCTGGGTTGTTAATTTCGATCCAATCCGTAGCGTCACCATCCTCGTCGAGCGTGGATCCGTCGTTGTCTGCAACGAATTCAGTGATCATGAAATTCGCAAGGAGGGAATTTGGAGCTAGAATTGCCAGAAAGAAAATCAGTAAAGGAAAATGCATATAATAAAGTTCTGACCCTAACCATCCAAAGAATCAAAGGCAAAATTCTAGCAAAGAAGTAGGTTAACGGAGAAAACTCCTTTCCTTTAAACGGTTAATACTGCCTTGGCTTTTCCATGTAGGGGACTTTATCCACCTTCCTAATGATGCAAATATTGGGGGGGTAATGCTTCTTATCTCCCCCGTATTTAAAGATGAAAAAAAATGGGATGTAAAAAAACAGAAAAATGAACCTGCCCCCAAGGGCGGCTAGAGTGGTATTCTTACGACCGCTCCAATCAAGGTGACTCTCACTCAGTGGCCCTATTCCGATTCCCTAAAGGGAGCACTTTTGCACTCCAATCTAACAGAAATCTCCCAAGTTCGATTCGATCAGTAAATTCTCAGCCTTCAAAACACGTGAAGCGAGTTAGATTTTGTTTGGGTTCTGTCGGCCAATAAGACAGCGTCTCCATCGCCAACACGGTGGCAATAGAGCAAATCGGCACCGCAGGATTGGCAAAAAGATTATACCTCAGTTTCTCACTCTCCCCGCTATGCCTGAAGATTTGAACACACAAGAACCAGACTCACAATCGCTTGCAGACCAAGCGGAGGCGATCGACTCCAAAATGTCGAATCTTGCCCAAAGTCTCTCCTCATGGATCGGCAACCAGAATTGGGTCCCAGATTCTCTGAACAATCCCTTGGTGGTCCTCATTCTGCTCTTAGGAATACTGGGTATTTCTGCCATCATCTATCTCGTTTTCCGGCCTCTTATTCTGCGCTGGGTTAAGCATTTTGTCGGCAAAAGCGGTATCACCTGGGATAATGAACTTATGGGTCATGGAGTTTTTAGATGGCTCACTCATCTACTTCCCGGCGTTTTTATCTTTCTAGTCGCACCAGGTCTCTTCGAATCAGCACCCTACTTCGGAAAGATCCTGCGAACCGCTTCCGCGCTCTACATTCTTGTCGCCTGTTATTTGGTCTTTGATTCGATGGTCAATGCACTGCAGACAATCTATTCGAGAACTCCTGCAGGAAGAAAAATCAACCTAACCACTTTCGCACAGGTCGCCAAGCTACTAGCCGCTCTTATCGCAATCATCCTCTCCCTGGCCGTGATTTTTGATAAATCTCCGCTCGTTCTTCTCGGTGGTCTTGGAGTCTTCGCGTCCGTGCTGATGCTCGTTTTCAAAGATGTCATCCTCGGCTTCATCGCCGGAATTCAACTTGCAACCAACCGAATGCTTGCGCGAGGTGACTGGCTGGAAATGCCTAGCCATCAAGCGGACGGAAATGTGGAACTAATCGGACTCACCACCGTCAAGGTGCGAAATTGGGATCGGACGGTCACGACTATTCCCACCTATGCGTTGATCAGTGATTCGTTCAAAAACTGGCAAGGAATGTCAGAAAGCAATGGGCGCCGAATCAAGCGTAGTTTCCTGATCGACAGCAATTCGATCCGACTTTGCGACGAAGAGATGCTCGAAAGATTTGGGGAGATTGAGCATATCTCTGAATATCTCGATGCTAAAGAAAAAGAAATCAAGCAGTCTAATTCAAAAATCAGGGAGGCCCGTCTCAATAACCGAGTGAACGGCAGACGCCTTACCAATGTCGGCACCTTTCGCGCCTACATCGAGGGTTATCTCAAGACCCACCCAGACATCAATCAGGAGATGACTCTTCTCGTCCGCCAGCTGGATACCAAGGGGCGTGGCATTCCGATTGAGATCTACTGCTTCAGCTCTAACAAAGAGTGGAATGCCTATGAAAGTATTCAGGCCGATATTTTTGATCACCTTTATGCCGTGACCCCGGAGTTTGATCTGCGAATCTTTCAGGAACCAACGGGCTATGATTTTCAGCAGCATACTTTACCGAAATAGCCGGTTAGTTCATTGACCATTTCGATCTTTGTGTTTTCATCCGACTTTCCTAGAAATTCTGTGCAGACACCCTCAAGCTCAGCGGAACGAAGTTTTCAATCTCAGAAATTTCTTCATATCCTTGTTCAATGGCGTTGCCGTGGGGAAGGTGTTCACTGACACCGCGATGGCATCATCTTCATTCTGCCAAGTCTAAAGGTGGGGCGAGGATTCGAGCAGGAAGATGAATATTATTCACTAGCGGGTTCTTCTCCTAGGTAATGGTGAGGAACTGATCATCTCCCACAGTCTTCATGCCGAGCCTTGGCAAACTCTGGAGAGCTGGACTCGGTCGGCGAAGCGCGGGCTTATTCGAAGTGGGCGCTCTGGCCATCGGCGTTACTGTCGTCATTAATGTCGGTAATATTGTTCTCCGCCTTCCACGCCAAGTAGCTATCGACCTACGCGGCATCGCCGCTTACGCCAAGGCCAAGCTACGCAACTTCCTGGTAAGGAAACTAGACACCGCCTCCTGCCATCACCGGATCGCCCGGCAGCGCGATCCCTGGCATGCGCCAGCAAAACGACTCATTCTGCGTCCAAGCCCCTGCTGTGACACCTCAAGGACTCCGAAGACAAGTTCTCAAGCTCCGGTTTTTTCAAGGCCTAGGCACCATCGCCTACCTCGCCCGCAACGATGAGACCAACGGTAAAACTGGGGTGAGCGAGTTTCTCATCGGCCACCTCGACCATCTCAAAGAGCGCGTAGCGGGCGCAGCCATTGGCGCCTCCTTGGATGAAGTTGGGGACGCCAAAGCCACCCCAATCCTCACCGCCCTCGCCGCAGCCGATTCCGACTCAGCCCAAGGGAAATCAGGTCTGTTCGCCATCGCTTAAATCAGCAAAACACGCCACCCACCAACGCACCTGCTAAAGTGAATCACCTATGCAACCTATTCCAAGATCTGGAGAAATAGCTGAAGGGATTCTCCGATGAATTGAAAGTAATACAGGCGCGCGTTAAAGAAGCCTTGGAGTCCAAGAAGGCTGAGGAGACGTCGAAAGGTGTTCCCTCCCACCCAAGTTAAGCTAATCAATTGAGACCCGAAATACCTTGAAATATCCGAAAATTAATTCGAGCGGCAAATGCCGTTTATCGAGCTGGACGATGCTGATCTCGGACGCTACTAACTAAAGGGAGCTTTATCCCTTATGAAAATCTTCACCCTACTCATTGTCGGGGCATCGTTTTTGGCCTCCCTCGCGGAGCTCATGGCTTCGCCGATCATCTCGGAATTTATGGCTTCCAACGATGCCGGTTTAGCAGATGAGGATGGCGATTTTTCCGATTGGATCGAGGTCCACAATCCTGATGCGACGGCGGTAAATCTCGACGGGTATTTTTTGAGCGACGATACCGCGGACCTCAGAGGCTGGGAGTTCCCCGCCGTGACCATCGAGCCTGGGGCTTTTTTGGTGGTGTTCGCATCAAACAAAGATCGCTCAGATCCGGCGGGCGAGTTGCATGCAAATTTCAAACTGTCGGCGAACGCTGGCTACTTAGCGCTGGTAGCGGCAGATGGTTTGACGTTGCTGAGTGAATTTGGGCAGATCTACCCACCTCAGTTCGAGAATCAATCGTATGGTGTAGGAACCTTCGGCAGTGTAACGCAGGAGGGGTTAATTGATCTGGGTTCGACGCTACGCTACCTCGTTCCGCTAGACGGGACGCTGGGGACGACCTGGACGGACGAGCCGATGCAGTTCGATGATTCTTTGTGGACTGAGGCGCTCGCGGGGATCGGCTGGGAGTCCAATGGGGGAACCCTGGAGCCGGCGATCGCCACCAACATCTCCGACGAGATGAGAGCAAAGAACGCCAGCGGGTATTTTCGTTTCCCATTCACGTTTTCCAGCACTGGAAAGCAGCTGCAATCTTTGAATTTAGCTTTGCACGTGGATGATGGTTTTGTCGCCTATATCAATGGCGTGCGCGTAGCGTCGCACAATGATCCGACGCCCCTCGAATGGAATTCTCAAGCGACGCGTAGCGACGGAGACCAGTTTCTCTTAGATAATCCTAGCACGCACACAATCGCCGCCACGCCGGGGCTTCTGGTCGACGGTGAGAACGTCCTGGCGATCCAAGGGATGAACACCAGCTCGGGGGGCTCGGACTTCCTTCTCGACTCGATGCTGGTGGCTGAGGTGATGGACTCGACAGGCACCGAGCGCGAAGGTTACTTTGAAAGCCCGACGCCCGGCTTGCCAAATTCAGGTGGCCAAGCAACGGGACCCGTCTTTCTCGACGTGACGGACAAGCCGACACGTCCAGTAGCTGGCACCGACCTTGTGATCACGGCTCAGATGGGTGCCGTGGCGGCACCGGTCGACACAGTGACGATGTCCTACCGAGTGATGTTTGGCGCGGAGACAACGGTGGCGATGGTAGACGACGGGGTGGCGCCCGACACGCTCGCGGCCGATGGATTTTTTACCGCGGTGATCCCGGGCGGCGAGTTTGATCATGGTGAGATGATCCGCTGGCGGTTCCTGGCACGCGATGGGATCGGTCTAGAATCTAGGATGCCGCCATTTCGTGAACCTCTCGACTCCCACCAATACGTGGGCACGGTAGCAGTGAACCCGGATACCGAAAGCTTGCTGACGGTGGTCGAGACATTTTACCAAAATCCGGGAGCGGCTGGTGGCACAAGCGGCACACGCGGTGCGGTTTTCTACCTTGGCGAATTATACGACAACATCTATGCGAATCGCCACGGGCAATCGACGGGAGGATTCCCGAAAAAGAGCTTCAACCTCGATTTCAACAAGACACAGCGTTTCCTCTGGCATCCGGATGAAAAGCGCGTCAAGGACATCGACCTGCTTACCAACTGGGCGGACAAATCCAAGGCACGCCACGTTCTCTCTTGGGAGATCATGCGTGAGTCTGGCGTGCATGCGCACTTTGCCTTCACGGTGCGCGTGCAGCAGAACGGCGAGTTTTTTAGCACGGCGGACTTCGTCGAGGACGCCGACGACATCTACCTCGAACGCGCCGGGCTCAATCCGGATGGAGCGCTCTACAAGATGTACAACAACACGCTCGCGGTAGGCAACAGTACGGTCTCCTCAGCAGTCGAGAAGAAGAACCGGCGCGACGAGGATAGTCAGGATCTCAAGGATTTCATCGCCGGTTTGAATGCCGGCAACGCTGACCAGCAGTGGTCGTTCATCTATGACAACGTGAACATCCCAATGATGGTCAACATGTCGGCCGCGAACTGCGTTGTGCGCAACACTGATATGCACCGAAAAAACTGGTATATTTATCGCGACAGCGGACGCACCGACGAGTGGGCGACACTACCGTGGGATCTTGACCTCGCGCATGGGCGCAAGTGGAACTCGTCCAACGCCTACTTTGACAACGCACTCTTCACCAATGGCGTGATCCAGGTCGGAACAGCGGTGACTTTGATTCAGAAAATGTGGGCGCGCCCCGAGGTGCGCGAGATGCTGAACCGTCGCATCCGCACTCTCAGTGATCAGTTTCTCAACCACCCGGATACGCCATACGAGCAGCGCTACTTCGAACGCCGCCTCGACGAAATGCTAGCAGCGATCGACCCCCCGGGTATCTCGCCATCGGACGCTCAACGAGATTTTGAGAAATGGGGCTCGTGGCTACAGAACGGTAACAAGGTGCCTTTCACGAATCCCAACCCGCAGGTCGAATCGATGGCCGAGGGAGTGGAACGTTGGAAAAATGAGTATCTCCCCGGGCGCCGTAACGAAATCTATAACCGCCAGCCCTCCATCCCGGAGAGCCAGACTGGGCTAATCAAATATACCTACAAAAATCTTTTCGGCTCTGGAGCGCCAGTGCAAGTCAAGGTGCCTACGGATGGCTCTGATGACGCGACATGGATGATGAGGAACTTTAACGATTCCAGCTGGACAGCTGGTGTTACCGGGGTGGGCTTCGACGGATCAAAATACGTGCCACTCATTGGCGTCAATACTAGCGAGGAGATGCGAGGTGCGACCCCGAGGACGAGCGCTTACATGCGCATCGAGTTTCAAGTCGATGACCCCCTAATCTACCAGAAGCTACAGTTACACATGAAATTCGACGACGGCTATATTGCTTACCTGAACGGCGTTAAAATCGATGAGCGCAACGCTCCAATCACCCCGGCTTGGGATTCCTCGGCCACGACAGCTGGCCAAGAGGCCAAGGTTGATGCGTATGAGGTGTTCGACGTCAGCTCCTCGGTTAGCGAGCTGGTTGCAGGCACGAACGTGCTCGCGATCCACGGTATGAATGGTTCAGCGAGCAGTAGCGATTTCCTGATCCTTCCGGAGTTATCTGCCGGCGTTCCTGATTCAGACCGCTACTCCGAGCCGCTGATCGAGTTCGGAACGATCGAGTTCGATCCGGATTCTGGTAACCAAGACGAGGAATACATCGAGATAATCAACAACAACGACATCGCTGTCGACATTTCCAACTGGACGCTTGGTAGCGGTGTCGAGATTTTGTTTGCTGGCGGGACAGTGATTCCTGCCAACTCCAGCCTCTACGTGAGTCCCGACGTGAAAGCGTTCCGCGCCCGCGCAACGAGTCCAAAAGGCGGCGAGCGGCGTCTCGTTGTGGGCGCATACAACGGGCACTTGTCTAGCTTCGGAGAAAGCCTCGAACTGCGCGATGCGCTTGGCGTTCTCAATAACTCTGCCAGCTATATCGGGGAACCGAGCGACGCCCAGAGATATTTAGTGGTCACCGAGATCATGTATCACCCGGAGCCGGAGGGAACGGCGGAATACCTCGAACTGATGAACATTAGCGACACGGTGACACTCGATCTGATTGGGGTGAATTTCACCGAGGGGATCACCTTCGATTTTACCGGTGGTGGCGTGACCAGCCTCGCTCCGGGAGAACGTGTTCTCGTTGTCCGGAATGTCATGGCCTTCGAGGCCGCGCACGGGGTGGGCCTGCCGGTCGCTGGTGTGTTCGCCTTGGCTAGCAGTCTTGGCAATGGTGGGGAATCGCTGAAGTTGGAGGACGCGGGAGGCGGCACAATCAAAGAATTCACCTACAACGACAAAGCGCCATGGCCGACTACGCCTGACACCTCAGGCTATAGCTTAGTGCTGATTGCGCCGGACACGAACCCCGAGTCATCGGAGCCCTTGAACTGGCGCGCGAGTGCCGCAGTCGGCGGCACACCAGGCGGATCTGATGCTGTGAACTTCAGTGGTGACCCTGCGGCGGACGCCGACGGTGACGGTCTGAGCGCCCTGGTCGAGTATGCCTTGGGGAGCAGTGACGTCGATGCGACTTCCGGTAATGACGCTACCTCTGCAGGCTCGGTGGAGATCGGCGGCGCCTCCTACCCGACGTTTAATTACCAATTGAACCCGGCTGCAGAGGATGTCAATCGATCGGTCGAAAGTTCGGTCGACTTAGTGACTTGGACGAATGCGGACGCTCAGTTGGTGAAACTCGCAAACTCTGTGAATGCCGATGGCTCGGTGACGAAGACGCTGCGGTTAGCAAGCCCGCTCACGGGCGAGTCAAAACTGTATTTCCGCCTGCGGGTCGAATTGCGCTAATCCGGATCACACCGGTGGTGTATCGAGGGATCGGTCATCGCCTTCCAGCTTCTGTTTTCGACGAGGCTGGGGTGGCGACCTGCGAGACGTGCCGGAGAAAGGTGGCGTTGTCGACGGCAGCGGGTTCCCTTTGTTCGGAGCTTTGAAGAACGGAGCTGATGAGTTCGTAGAACTTTGGGCCTCGCAGATAGGGCTTCCGGAGGGGTGCGTGCATGGATTATATTTCTGTCATGCCTCCCCGATCACGTCTCCCGATTCTGTTTCTGATCTTGTTTGGGGCCTCGATGCGTGCCGAACCGCTGCGGGTCGAGAAGAGGGACAGCATTGTTATCCTCGGCAACACCTCCGCGGAGCGAATGCAACTGTTCGGATATTTCGAAACGTTCCTGCACAGTCGTTTTTCGGATCACCAGTTGCGCGTCCGCAACATGGGTTGGTCGGCCGATGAAGTGGACAAGCGTATTCGTCCACAAGGATTCCCCGAGCTCTTCGCCGAGTTGGAGGAACATCGCGCCGATCTCCTATTCCTCTGTTTCGGATTCAACGAATCGTTTCAGACGGCGGCGGGACTCGATCACTACAAAGCCGAGCTGGAGAAATTCCTGAAAGAGCTGCAGGGACGAAAGTTCAACGGGGAATCCGCGCCGCGCATCGTATTGGTCTCGCCGATCCCGTTTGAGGATCTTAGCGAGGGGGCGTCAACTCGTGCGAAAGAGAACGCTCGGATCCAACTTTACTCCGAGGCCTCCAAGACGGTGGCAGAGGAACACGGAGCACGCTTTCTCGATCTTTTCACTCCCCTGCTCGACCGGGCCGCGAACGTTCCGAATCGAAAAATCACGTTCAACGGAATCCACCTGACCGAGTATGGAGACTGGTCGGTGAGTCAGTTGATGGCGCGTGGACTGGAATTGTGGAGCGATGATCTGCCCCTCCCCCAGGTGAAGCCGGGAGATGAAAAATTCCGTCGCGCGGTCTACGAGAAGAACCATCATTACTTTACGTGGTGGCATCCGCCCAATGCTTCCTACATTCACGGTGGCCGCAACACCTCTCGCGGAGCGATGCATCTGGCTACTGAGCGCGAGCATCGCAAGCTCTTGATCGAGGCTGCTGAGCGCGAACTGTGGGCCATGGAGAAGCCGAAGTTGTCTGAAGTCTGGGGAGCCGAACCCGTCGAAGGTAAACCAGTGTGGTTTCCAACTCCGGGCAGTCGTGAAATTCCTGGTGTGGCGCAGGGGAAGGAGGCGCAATGGGAAGTTAAAAGCGACGGGCCGTCCGACAAACACCTGCGCACGCCGCAGGAACAACTCGCTATGTTTAAGGTCACCGACGGCTATCAGATCAACCTTTTCGCATCAGAGCAGCGCTTCCCAATCGCGAATCCCTTTGCGATCCGTTTCGATGCGAAGGGTCGCTTGTGGGTCGGTAATTCCCCGACCTGGCCGCATTCGTTGCCGGGGAAACAACCGATGGATTCGCTCGTGATCCTCGAGGACGAGGATCGCGATGGTATCGCCGACAAACACTCGGTGTTCCTCGACAAGATGAAGCTGATCCATGGTTTCGCGCTCGCCGATGGCGGTGGCGCTTTCGTGGCGCAGGTGCCGAATCTGATTCTTGCAAAGGACACCAGTGGAGACGGCAAGGCTGATTGGGTGCGGACCGTGTTGCACGGGTTTGGTGCCGAGGACGCCGAGCACGCGATGAACAACTTCCGCTGGAGCCCTGACGGCTCGCTCTATTTTTCCCAGGGGATATTTTACCACACGCAAATCGAAACGCCGCTCGGGCCACGGCGGGTCCGCGATGCGGCCGTCTTTCGCTACACTCCACGCGAGCATCAACTGGAGATCCCGGTGTCCCACGCGTTCTGGAATCCCTACGGCAAAGTCTTCGATCACTGGGGTCGCGGGATCTTGCTCGATGCCTCGGCCGGGCAGTATTACCCAATGGATGCCATCTCGACACCGTTCATCTACCCAAAACAAAAGGCACGCACTAATCACTTGTCGTTCGCTCCAGGTGGTGCCATCGCCTCCGGATGCGAATTCGTCCGCAACCGTCACTTCCCGCAAGAGGCGCAAGGTCGATTCGTCGTAAATCACTGCGAGGGCGACGTTGGCACGCACTGGTATGAGCTCAAGACGAAGGGCTCGGTCTACGAGGCGAAGCGGCATGAATCCCTGGCGACCTGCACGGACAAGAACTTCCGCCCGATCGCGATGGCGTGGGGGCCCGATGGCGCGCTCTACATCGCCGATTTCTACACGCATATTTTCGAGAACGTGAACTTTTCAAAGCGTCACCCCGGTCGCGATCGCGGGCACGGGCGCATCTGGAGAATTTCTCGCAAGGGTGCAGCGGCGCTCGTGGCTCCTGTGATCGAGGGCCGGGCAATACCGGAGTTGTTAGAGCAGCTGAAGGAGCACGAGAATTACACCAGAGATCTGGTGCGCGCCGAACTCCGCGGTAGAGAGAAGGAGCTTGTTATCCCGGCCTTGGAGAAATGGTCCCATGATCTCGATGCGACCGATCCCGACTACGAGCACCATCTCGTCGAAGCTCTCTGGGTTTACCAAGGTCAAGGTGTCATCAAGAGTGAGCTATTACTCCGCGTTCTCGGGGCGAAGCAAGCTGAAGCCCGTCTCGCCGCGACGCAGGTCCTGCGTTCCTGGCAGCATCAGATCGAAGGGTCAATCGAACTGATCCGAGCCCGCGTCAACGACGAGGACGCGCGGGTGCGCTTGCATGCGGTGTTGGCGATTGGTGATAGTCGGTCGTCACAGGCGAGGGCGGTCGCACGCGAGGTGAAGGAGCACCCGATGGATCCGGGATTGGAATACGCCCTGGACCAGATAGTGCGTTACCTCGACAAGTCGGTAGAGGATCAATCGGCGTCGGTTGCGGCGGTTTTTGATCAGATCGAAAGAGGGGAAAATCGAGCTGCAGCTTCGGCCGCCGTGCGCGCAGCGGATCGGGCGACGTGGCCTGTGGATCGGATTGGATCCATCGCTAACAAAGTAGTCGCCTATCTCAGTTCCGTGCCGGCCACGGCGCGCGATTCCCGCGAGTTCCTCGAGAGCTTCGCCCTTGTCCGCGATCTCGCAGCGATGCTCCCCGACTCTAGCGGCGCAGATTTGGACAAGGCATTGGACGGCTTGGGCGCGACTACTTTTCTCATCAAAATGGTGCCGGGACAGTTGCGCTACGATCACACCCGTCTAGTTGTCACTGCCGGAGCGGCGGTTCATCTGGTTTTCGAAAACAATGACCTCATGCCGCACAACCTTGTCGTGGTGAAGCCGGGAGCGATTGAGGAAATTGGAGCGGCGGCGGATCTGATGGCTGCAGACGTCAAGGCTCGCGAAAAAGACTACGTCCCGACTTCGAAAAAAGTTCTTTGGTCGTCTGAATTACTCCAACCGGGGGGACGTCAGGAACTCAGATTCATGGCACCGGCAGAGCCAGGGGAGTATCCATTCGTCTGCACCTACCCAGGTCACTGGCGCGCGATGCGCGGGAAGTTGGTGGTGATCGCTCGGGAAAATTGACGGAACGCGGGGGGAATCCCCCTCTTTATCCCCCTCTCTGACCTCCACAACGACCTCGATGGATCCGAGTTCGTATCTGGTGTTCTTCTGCGACCAGGAGGTCGGCGATTTCCACACTCCATTCAAACTGGGCCGTCTAAGAAGTGCCAAGGTCACCTTGGAAAACTCGGGAAGGATCCGAGTTCGATCCGGTGAGCTACACCCTCCAAACAGAAGGAGTTCCCTACGGACGCGACGACGACGGAGCCGAATTTGCTTCCGATTCCCCGGCATAAATGCCTTTTATGGTGTTGTTAACTCAAGAACGATGCATTGCATTCATACGAGCGAAGAAGATCTTTCGCTCGATTCTGCCCTCGCTCTACAACGTCCATTCCAAGAACCAATGAAACTACTGAACACAACGCTTGGCCTACTTTGCGCCGGTGCCATCACACTCGCCGCCCAAACTGAAGAAGCTCCGACCGTCGCAGACGCGGTGCAGATCGATGGTGCTAAAATCGGACACTGGACGATGGACTTCGATGCCGCCAAGAAAATCGCGGCCGAGAAGAAGCTCCCCCTCTTGGTCAACTTCACCGGATCCGACTGGTGCGGCTGGTGCAAACTCATGGACAAGGGCGTCTTCGCCAAAGAAGCGTGGACGAAATACGCCGCCGAAAACGTCTTGCTCGTGACCCTCGATTTCCCAAAGGACAAGACCATCGTCCCGGAAAAATACGTCACCCGGAACGAAAAGCTAAAAGATCAATTCGAGGTCCGCGGATTCCCGAGCTACGTCATCCTCGCCAGCGACGGTGAAACCAAGATTGGCCAACTGGGTGCCGGTAAGGGAAAGACCCCCGAATCGTTCATTTCGGAGTTTAAAGCCGTCGTCCGCCTCAGCCCCGCCAACATTGAAGCCTTCGTCAAAGCCAATCCGGACAAGGCCAAAGCCTACAAGGCCGCGATCAAGGGAGTCGAGGACGCCAAGACAGAGCTCGCCGACTGGATCGGGACCAAGCCGGAGCGCAACGAGGAAAACACCAAGAAATTCCAGGAGTTCCAGAAGAGCATCCAGACCGCCCAGGACGAACTGGGCAAGTTCTAAGCACTAATCTTTTCCCCCACCAGGCGGCTCCCCGGAGCCGCCTGTTTTGCGTTCGGATCCATCGCTACCAAGCTCTAACACCATGTTCCTCAGAGTTCGACATCTGGGGCTGGAGTCTCCGGGACTGACCCGCTATCCCTTGGACCTAATCGACTTTCAAGAATGAAGATCCAGTGCCCCAGCCCTACCTGTGACCAGTACATAAGCGGCCCCAAGTCAGCCCTCGGTCAGCGGGTGAGATGCTCCAGATGCGACCACTCCTTCATTTGGACGGATCGGTTCTATTCGGGTGAATCCTTCATCATCTACGACCTCGAAACCACCGGCCTCAGCCCGCAAAACGACGAATTTATCCAAATCGCAGCCGTCAAATTTAACTCAGGCTACCTCTGCCCAACCGACTCTTTCTTCAGCTTTGCCAGGCCAAGGCGTCGTATTTCATCGTTTATCGCAAGCTACACCGGCATCGAAAATCGGGACGTAACAGATTCCCCAAGGCCTGAGCAGGTGCTTTGCAATTTCGCCGCTTGGTCTGATGATGCCACCCTGATTGCTCACAACGCCAAGCGCTTCGACTCGAAATTCCTCGAAGCCACCTGTCAGCGCCACAGGCTTCCCAGCCGTGAGGTAGACGCGATTGATTCTATCGGAATCTCGAAAATGCTCTTCGGCAAAACAAGGGGGACGGGCCATTCGCTCGATCACGTCAAGAATCGACTCAGGCTTCAAGAGACCACGCTTCGACGTCACGATGCCCGGGGAGATGTCGACATCCTTGGGCGCGCCATCCAAGTCATGCACCAGCGCCTGGAACTCGACAATGCCTTCAACGGAGTCCCGCGGCATACCACCCGATTGCCCATTGTCTAAGCGGCAGGGATCCCCGATCCCAAACATATCGAGAATCATCGGGATCGACATTCTCTCTTATTCGCTGATTCTCTGGGGAATCTATGCCCAACGTCCCAACTACCGATCTTGCCATCCTCTTTGAAAACGAGGACTGGCAACAGCCTCTCTTTGACGTCCTCGACAAACGCGGGCTCTCCTACACCAAATACGATCTCAAATCGGCTGCCTTTGGCGGACACGATCTCCCTAAGGCCAAGCTCTACTTCAACCAGGCCAGCCCGAGTGCCTACGTGCGCGGGCGACCGCGAGTGGTCCCATTCACCCTGGCGCTGCTCAGGAATCTCCAAATTCAGGGAGCACAGATTATCAACGGCGTTGATGTGTTCGCCTTCGAACTCTCCAAGAGCGCCCAGATTGCTCGACTCCGAGAACTGGGCATCGATCACCCGCACTCGATCATGTTTAACGATATCGAGGCCCTTGCGCGACGCGAAGACTTACGTTTTCCTGCGATGCTGAAACCGGAGCAAGGAGGCAGCGGCGCCCGCATGCACAAGATCGACTCCCTTAACGAACTTCGCGCCCTGCTCGTCGAGCAGCCCGAGCTGTGGGAACCCGACCAGTTGCTGCTCCTCCAAGAATACCTTCCCCACGACCCTGAGTTCGGGATCGTCCGCATGGAATTCTTGGGCGACGAGCTGCTCTACGCGATGCGAGTCGTCACCCATGGGCGCTACAACCTCTGCCCGTCAGAACAGTGCAATCCTAGCGAAGACGGGGGCGCCGCTATTTGTGCGATCCCAGTGCCACAGGAAACGGAGGCGCCACCCGTCGAATTCTATCCATTCCACGACCTGTCCGATGACGCCCTGAAAGCAGGACGACGTATCGTCCAAAGCGCCCAAATGGATGTGGCCGGCATCGAATTTCTCGAAACACCCAGCGGCCGCCGAGTGTTCTACGACATTAACGCAAACTCCAACCTGCGACGCTCAATCGGCGAGGCTTTCGGTTTTAATCCATTCGAGCGCGTCGCCGATTTCCTAGAGCAGAGACTCGCCGCACAGACTCCTAGCTAGGATGGACCTCTTTTCTACAGATCCCAACGCCAACCTTCTTCCTCAGGATGGAGTGGTTCATTATCAATCGGCATTTCTTTCACCGGCTGAGAGTGCGCGCTACTTCGCAAGTCTACGGAATGAAATCCCATGGCGGAGCGATGAGGTGACGATGTTTGGAAAGACAATTGTGACGGCGCGGAAGGTAGCGTGGTTTGGCGATGCGGGGCTGGATTACACCTACTCCGGGAAGACGAAGTCTCCCCTACCGTGGACGGATCTCTTGCGAGAGCTAAAGAGGCTGACGGAAGAGCAGACGGGTCAGCTTTTCAACTCCTGCCTCCTGAATTTCTATCACGATGGCTCGGAGGGGATGGGCTGGCACCGCGATAATGAATCATCGATCATCCCCCACTCTACCATCGCCTGTGTGAGCTTGGGCGCAGAGCGCCGCTTCCACTTCAAGCACACCACAACGAAGGAGCGGATTACGGTGGAGCTGGCCTCAGGGAGTCTCCTTTTGATGGAGGGAGAGACGCAGACGCAGTGGCTGCACGCGCTTCCGAAAAGCAAGCGCGTGAGCGTGCCGCGGATCAGCCTGACGTTTCGGCAGATGAAGAGCTCGTGAGCTGAGAGTAGTGTCGGTAGCCGATGGGAGCACCGGCATTGGCCGACGCGGTGCAGCACTGTTCCCCCGCCACCGCCTCTTAGGAAAGTAGCCCCAGGCACGGGATAACAACCCCCTTTCGCCCCGCTCCGGTCCAAGGGCGGCTTCAAGGCCCTCCCGCCAAAAGCAATTTCCTAGCAGTCAGTAAGTTTTCTTGCGCTGAGGCCACGACTGGTGAGTAATGAGAGATGGCCATGAAAACTTCCTCTACCTCTTCTCGCCGCGGATTTCTTAAAAGCACCACGGGCGCCGGCCTACTGATTTGTAGCAGCCGCACAGCCTTTGGTTATGAAGCCAACGAACGTCTGAACGTCGCCTGCATCGGTGTGGGCGGACAGGGCGAGGGCAACGTCAATGCCGTTTCCGGCGAGAACCTCGTGGCTCTCTGCGACGTGGATACGAAACGGGGCGCCCGCTCGCTGGCGAAATTCCCCAACGTAAAGCACTACCAGGATTTTCGACTCATGCTCGCGGAGATGGACAAGGAGATCGACGCGGTGGTGGTGTGCACGCCAGACCACACCCACGCGGTCGCGGCGGTGGCGGCCATGAAGCAGGGCAAACACGTCTATTGTGAAAAGCCGCTCACCCGGACCGTACACGAGGCGCGAACCATGCGGCTGACCGCGCAGGAATTTAAAGTGGTGACGCAGATGGGTAACCAGGGTTCGGCCTCCGAGGGTGTGCGCCGCGCTACTGAGTGGGGCCAGGCGGGAACGGTGGGTCCCATCGAAGAGGCCTACCTCTGGGTGGGCGACGGAAAGGGGCCGGTGACCCTGCCCACGGACAAGCCTCCTGTGCCTGACAATCTCAACTGGGACCTGTGGCTTGGGCCCGCGTCAGAGCGCCCCTACCACCCAAGCTATCTCCCGTTCACGTGGCGAGACTGGCGACACTTTGGCAGTGGAGGACTGGGCGACATGGGTTGCCACACGGGGAACTTCCTCTTCCGAGTCCTGCGCTTGCAGGAGCTCTGGGAGTCCGCTCCAGATGGCCCGAAGGATGCGCGGCTAATCAAGATCGACGGTGAGGCGACCGGAGTACATGAGGAAGGTTATCCCCAGTCGACACGCGTCCACTTTCATGTGCCAGCTCGTGGTAATCTGCCGCCGGTGAAGCTGACGGTCTCGGCTGGGGCCGAGACCCGGCCGGCGAAGGAGCTGTTGCACGGCGAAGAGGTAGGCGCCTTCGGATCTCTGCTCATCGGATCGAAGGCGAGCATCTACTCCTCGAATCCCTGGAATAGGAACTCTAAGCTCCTTGGGAACACCCAGGAGCTTGTGGAGCCAGACAAGACCATTCCTCGCGGAGTCAATCACCACCGCGAGTGGATCGAAGCCTGCAAGGGCAACGGAAAAACCTTCTCGAGCTTCGACATCGGAGGCCCGCTGACCGAATTGATCCAGCTAGCCAACGTCGGAGGAATCGTGGGGGAACCGTTTCATTACGATCCGGCCACGGGCGAGATCACGGACCACCCGCTGGCCAGCAGCCTGCTCCATCGTCCCTACCGAAAAGGCTGGACACTCTGACTTCCTCCGTCAGCGGCGGGCCTCTGGATTTCTTCCAGCTCTCCAAAGTGGCCCGCCCGCAAATCCACCAATCCACGACGGCCATTGGCCGGACACCCCCCCGCTCCGGCCCAAGGGCGGCTTCAAGTCCCTCCCTCCAAAAGCAATTTCCTAGCAGTAATTGACGAAGCGGAAGATACGTTGACAATATTAAACAATTACGTAGAAGGGCTTGAAATTAAATCGAGCAAACCAGAGCTGCAGAATTTGTTGCGCTCACTACCTGATGAAGCATTAAGTGTAATTTAGAGGATTGAATATGAAAGTTGCGATAGTTGGATATGGAATGGCGGGGAAGGCCACAAAACTTCTCATGGATGATTTATTTAAAACGGTGACTGTAGTTACAGATCCGCCTCAGGGATTAAATCTAACAGATGACGACTGGGCAGATGTAAGTTACGGAATGATATGTGTACCGACACCAGGTGGTGAAGATGGCAGACTGGATGTATCAATTGTACACCAAGCTATTCAATCATTACCTCCTCATGTGCTTCCAGTAATTAGGTCTACTATTGGCCCTGATCAGTGTGCAGAGTTTGGGGATGCAATCTTCTGGCCTGAGTTTATCAGAGAGAACCACATCGAAGAAGATGTCGGATCAAGAGACGTCTGCAGTATGATTGGCGTACATAAAGCATACAAAGCTGAGAAGTTGCTCGAGAGACTTAGAGCTAGAGGATACGACACTGTCCTCACGTCACCTGAAGAGTGCATGTTTGTTAAGATAATGATCAACACATTCCTAGCTATGAAGGTTGGCTTTGCCAATGATATGTGGGTAGCTGCAAAGGCTCAGGGACTACGTCCTTCTCGTGTAATTCAACTAGCTTTGGCTGATAAGAGACTCGGCGACTCGCACTGGCAAGTACCAGGACCAGATGGCAAATTTGGATTTGGTGGATCGTGTTTACCTAAAGACAGCAAGCATATGGGAACACTATTACCTAAATCAAACCTACAGAGTTCAATTCAAGATTACGCTTATGATAATATTTGAAAAGCTGAGGGTTTAAGAACTTCCTGTCATATGGAAACACGTGGACAGAAGTCAATTTAAACCAAGGCCAAGATACATTAATAAATAGCTGAGAATGGAGCTGGTAAGTCAACGTTCCTAGATGCGCTTTCGTATGCTTTATACATGAAGCCTTTCAGAACACCCCCTCCGCTCCGGTCCAAAGGCGGCTTCAAGGCCCTCCCTCCAAAAGCAATTCCCTAGCAGTCCCGCGAGTAATCCTCTCCCCTAAGAATGCGGTGGATCGATGGGGCCCGGGGTAGCGGGCGCTACCTGGGGCGTATCGCCGTCTGTCCCGGTATTTCCATCGACACTATCATCGGCGGCGGCAGAAAGCACCATACCGGCGGCGGCGGCGGCTCCAGCCAGAAGCCGCTGCGCCTTATGGGAATGCCCGAAGCGTTCCCGACGGATGGTGAGCGAATTCTTTTCGTGAATGCGGTAGACTACGTTGCGGACTTCATCATCGCGGAAGAACTCGCCGCCTGCCTTAAAGATACGATACCAGAGATGGTAGTCGTCAGCTCCAAGTCCCACAGCGCGCTCCTGGTAGTTGCCGGCCTTCCGTGCAATGCTGGTGCGCATCAAGACGGTTGAGTGGGCCAACATGTTGTCGTCCGAATTTCCGGTGAACATGGTATCAAGCGACTTGTTCGGCCAGTGCAAGCGCGGGGTGATTTCCCCATCTTGCAAAGTGTGGAGAAGGCAGCCGTAGACATCGGCTTTCTTCTTCTCAAGGGTCTGCACCGCGCGTTCGAGGTAGTTGGGAAGAAGTTGATCGTCGTAGTCGAGCGGCTTGTAAAATTCCGTGTCGCATTGCTCGATGGCCTGACGGTGAAGCCAGCTGCAGTGCTCGATATCTGCCTTCAATCCGGTGCAGATCAGCGGCAAGCCGAAGCGCTTGGCGAGTCGTTCACCCAGCGACCATGGTCCATCGACAAGGAGGACTACTTTAAATTTCCGGTAGGTTTGCGTGGCAATGCTGTTGATGGCATCGTCGAGATAAGACGAGTCAACCCCATCATGAATCCGCACGCCGAAGGTCACCTTGGCATCCCGATGCTGGAGCGAAGTGTGGGTCATTTCACCAAGCACCGGACCGTAGGCTCGTGCATAGTTTGAGCCGAGCGAAAGTTCGTCCACGGAGGCCAGGCACTTCACAGGGTCGAGCTTCACCGCCTTTAGGATGGCACGGTTGGCAATCTTGGCGAGTTGCTTGGGGTTCTCGTGCCAGTCGATGAGCACTCCGTTTTGCCCCTTCTTGATGAAGCTGGCAATCCCGCAATCTTTCGTCACGACGACTGGAATTCCACAGCTGAGAGCCTCCGCTGCGGTGAGGAGGAAGCCTTCTCTTTTGCTGTTGCCGAGCAAGACGTGACAGCCTTCGAGACGGTGACGATAGCTGAAGGCGCCGAAATCGAGCGGTCGCACATCAAGACGATCGGCCACGCCGAGTTTCCGCGCCAGCTTGTAAACTTCCTCCATCGCTTCGCCTTGCACCCGCAAGGTGTAATCGAGTCCGGCGGTTTCCGCACCGGTCCATGCCCGCACGATAATGTGTGGATTTTCCGCCAAGAGATAAGGCAAGGTCATCAGGCCTTTGTCCTTAAGCGGACGACCCATCCAAGCAACTACGAGACGACCTTTGGGATCGAGCTTCCCTTTCGCCATGCAAAACTCGGTCACTGGAGGGGGAAGAATCCCGCCTGCAGTGTGGCCATTCTCACGAATCCAATCGCCGTAGCGGTTCATCACTTGTTGGGAAACACCCGCCACCGTCATGCCACGGCGACCTTCGTAAGCTTTGTTGAAATAGCGCCATCCGGCATCGTCCCAGGAATGCAACACGAGGGAGGTCGGCCGCTCCGGCAATCCTTCGAGGTTTCCATAGCTTAGGAACCACATACTTGGATCTCCCGGTGCCTCTCGCGTGATATTCCCACATTCAAAGCCTCCCTCGACAGCCTGATCGAGAAGAGGAGTGTCGTTGGACTGGCTATACAACGTGGTCCGGTCGCGCACCCACTCGGGAAGAGCCTGAATATAACGCAACACCGCCGTTTGTGCACCGCCTAGCGCCATGTTGTGACTCACAAAACAAGGGGCTACTTGAGGAAGAAGAGTATGGTTCATAAATGATCTAGATGAAAAATTGGTGCCAAGATTGGAGTTAACTGGTACGAAGCGGCGTGTGGAACATCCCGTTCGCAATAAGCACATACACGTATATAACGGTGAATACCTTCCAAAATATTCGAAATTTTCCCGAGTTTATCTGATGAATCGTCCCATCCATTTACTGCTCCTGCTCGTCGGACTGCTTATTGCGGCTCCTGCGTCTTCGGATGAAAATATTCACCATTGGTCCTTCCAGGCCCTTGAAATGCCTACCGTGCCGGACCTTCCGGACAAGAGCTGGGTCCGTAACCCCATCGATTCCTTCGTCCAAGCCGGCCTCATCTCCGCGAATCTGCAGCCGAACTCCGAGGCGGACAAGCTCACCCTCATCCGACGGCTCACCATCGATCTCACCGGCTTGCCGCCCACCATTGAGGAAATCGATGCCTACCTCGCCGACCAATCACCCGACGCCTACGCCAAACTCGTTGACCGCCTTTTGGACTCGCCCCACTACGGCGAGCGCTGGGGACGGCATTGGCTCGACGTCGCGCGCTATGTCCAAGGCAAGACCAAGGTGGCCATCGTCGATCGGGTCGACATGGCGGAACCGTATCGCGACTACGTCATCCGCGCCCTGAATGCCGACAAGCCCTACGATCGCTTTGTCACCGAACAGCTCGCCGGGGACTTGCTACCTGATTCAAAAGATCCCATCGCCTCTCTTGATCAAATGGCCGCGCCCGGCTTCCTCTCAATCGGTCCGTGGTTCTCTGATTGTGCCGACCCGAACACGCTACGGATGGACATCATCGACGAACAAATCTCGGCGACCTCGCAGGCCTTTCTAGGCATGAACCTCTCATGCGCACGGTGTCATGACCATCTCTTCGATCCCATCCCGACGCGAGACTACTACGCCCTTGCCGGGATCTTTGGTAGCACCCGCATCGTCGAAACAATGAACGAAAACTGGCGGGACGGGAGGTATCGTCTCACCCGACCTCAAGCCACCCCGGAAGAAATTGTCGCAACCCGGCAGGTTGCCGATCGCATCGCCAATCTACGCGAGACCCGTTGGTTGGCTCTCAAGGAAGCGCGTGATGAGCTCATCGCAAAAGTGCAAACTCGTCTCCCTGACTATGATCGCGCTCTCGCGGCTCTTCCCGACATGCCGTTTGTCGAGATCGAAGCAGAAAACTACCACGGCCAAAACAATGTCCGGCGGGTGGAACTCGACGGCGAGATCCTGGTCGAGACACAACGGGCCCGTCTCCAGTGGGTCCAGTATCGCCCGACCCTCCCGGTAGCCGGGACCTACACCGTCTATCTCCGCTGCGCGGCGCCCGAAGCCTTTCCCGCCGAACTCAAGCTGGACGGAAAATCAGTTTTCAAAGACCAGCTCATCCCCGCCTCGGGAGGGTGGGAAATGGAACACTTCCGTTGGGTCAGTCTCGGTTCATTTCAATTTCGCAAAGGCAGCACTGATGTGCGCCTCTGGGCACAAGAACACTCCTCGCTGCCCCGCCTCGATAAAATCCGCTTTGTCCGCACGCCTCCCAATCGCTGGAATCTGATCAACGGTCGCGCGAAGGAACACGGCGTCGAGCAGCCGATCCTCTCCGAGTTACAAATCGATCGCTCCGCCTGGCCGCCGAACATCGCCGACACTGAACGCTTCGTCTCGGTCCCCGCTCTCGAAGATCTGGACCGCAAGATCGCAACGCTCCAGAAGGAGTCCCCGAAGCTCCCCCGCATGCTCGCCGTCACCGACCAAACGGTTATGAGAGACGAGCCAGTGCACCTTGCCGGCGACGTCTACAATGTCAAAAACGAAGCGGTCCCGCGCCACGTACCGACTTTCGCCGAGTCGTTTTTGCCGAGCCCGAAGATTCCAGCTGGAGCGAGCGGTCGGCTGCAATTGGCAGAATGGATTGTCGATGCCAGAAACCCCCTCACCGCCCGGGTAATTGCCAACCGTCTTTGGCAGGGGCACTTCGGCCAGGGCATCGTCGGCACTCCCGGCGACCTCGGCATTCAGGGAATGAGACCCACAAATCAAGCCTTGTTGGACTGGCTCGCGGCAACCCTCATCGAGGAGAAGTGGTCGCTCAAAGCTTTACATCGCGTCATCGTCAACTCCACGACTTACCGCATGGGCAGCGAACCAAACTCTGCCGCTCTGGCACTCGACCCTGACAACAAACTCCACTGGACTTACCCTCGTCGTCGACTCGAAGCGGAGGCAATCTACGACGGGATGCTCACTGCCAGCGGCAAGGTTCCGCGCCAGCCCAGCGGACAAGCACTCGACAACAAGCGCTCGAAAGACCGCGCTCTTTACATCCTCACCTCAAGCCGTTCGCCGCTTGGGATGGGAGTCGACATTCGCAAAATGCTTTCGCTCTTCGGCTACGATCCTTCCGGCGTGCCGGTCCACCAACGTGACCATGTCGCCACTACCGCGCAGTCGCTCTTCTGGCTGAACAACAAATTACCGGACTACTATGCCACGAAGTTGGCCGAACGACTGCTCGCCATGCCCGATCTCACCGAGGAAGCGCGGATCACCATGGCCTTCCGCATCACCATCGGCCGCCCTCCCACACCCGAAGTGATGACGCACACCCAGACTTACCTCGATCACTGCCGCACCGACCAATCACTTGAGGAAAAAGAATCCTGGAGCCGGGTCTGCCTCGGGATTTTTTCCTCCGACACCTTCAGCTATCTCGAATGAATCCCCTTTCCGCAGATTCCCTTCCGACCCTCTCGCGCCGTGCCCTCATGGGCATGAGCGGATTGGCCGTCACCGACATGCTCACGCGTCAGGCTTGGGCCAAATCGCCGGGGGACAACCCGCTCTTGGAACCACATTTTCCGGCTCGGGCCAAACGGATGATCTTCATCTTATTGGATGGTGGCCTTTCCCAAGTCGATTCCTACGACTACAAGCCGCGCCTGCAAAAGGAACATGGCCAAGAGCTGCCGGAGTCCATTCGCACTCCAAAATTCACCTTTGCACAGCGAGGACGCATCATTGGCTCGCCCTTCGATTTCAAGCAATGGGGCGAGACCGGACACTGGGCCAGCGACCTCTTCCCCGAGGTCAACCGAAAGTGGATCGACAAGCTTTGCTTCATCCACTCGCTACACCACGACAACGAGGATCACACCACCGCGATGTCGATGCTCAACACCGGAGTGCCGCGAGAGATCCGACCCGCGATGGGGAGTTGGCTGCTCTACGGTCTCGGATCCGACAACGAAAACCTGCCAGGATACCTTGACCTCACCCCAAAAGACAATCGCACCTTTCCCTCCGGCTTTCTTCCCTCCGTCTACTCCGGAGCTCCCATCATCAAACCCGACAACAATGACAAGGGACTGAAGTGGGATAACCTGACCGCGAACTTCAAAAGACAACGCGAGCATCTCGATTTCATTCGCAAACTTAATAGTGACAGCAACCCGCTCGAGACTGAACTCCGCAACCGCGAGCTTGCCTTCCGTATGCAAAGCGTCGCGCCCGGGATCATGGATCTTGACCAGGAATCGGAAGCGACCCGCAAGCGATACGGCATCGGCGAAAACCACACCGACGAGTTTGGGCGAACTCTCTTGCTGGCCCGACGCTTTGCCGAATTCGGCGTGCGCTACATCACCGCGACTCATTCCACCTCACGCTACGGCAACCTCTGGGACCAACACGCCAATCTCGAAAAAGGGCACCGTGGCAATGCCCATGCCGTCGACCAACCTATCGCGGCCCTGTTGAGTGATCTCGAAGCGCGCGGTCTCTTGGACGATACCCTCGTCCTCTGCGGAAGCGAGTTTGGCCGCACTCCGAGTCGCGAACTCTTCGACGGTCAAATGGGCCGAAGCGACAACGGACGTGATCACAACCCGCACGGCTTCACGATGTGGATGGCCGGCGGCGGCACAAAGCCCGGATACCATCACGGCGCCACCGACGACTACGGCTTTTATGCCACGGAGAACAAAGTCTCCATCCACGATCTGCACGCCACCATCCTGCACCTAATGGGCATCGATCACGAACGCCTGACCTACCACCACTCCGGCCGCGACTACCGCCTCACCGATGTCTATGGGAAAGTGGTCTCGGATCTGTTGGCCTAGGCATCAAGTGAAGGGTCTCCGGAAAACCCGGTGAATTCCGACGGCTTCTCGACTCTCACTGCCTCCTACAGCCTCAGTGATACAATCCCCCTTGTCGGCGCATCGAACCTCAACCTTGATCCCTTGTTCACGGATCCTACCATTCTCAATTTTGAACTGCAGCCTAGTTCACTGGCGACCCTGCCCACGCCAACGACCCCGACACCACCCAAGCAGATCGCGGGGCCCTCTATACTTATGCCGTGACCAACTACCCTTTCACCATCGATCAAACGGTGGTCGTCAACGAAGTCTTAGCCAATTCAGGAGCCGACCCCGATTGGATCGAACTTCATAACCGGACCAGCGAGCCCATCAACATCGGAGGTTGGTTCCTCAGCGATAGCAGCACCGACCTTGCGAAGTACGAATCCCTGTCGGCACCATCATCCCGGGAAATGGTTATCTCATTTTCTACGAGGACACCAACTTCGGCCCGGGAAGCGCAGATCCTAATCGCGTGACTTCATTCGGATTAAGTGACGATGGTGAAACGGTCTATCTCACCTCTGCGGTCGACGACCAACTGACCGAATATCGCTTTAAAGAAGACTTCGGCGCCTCTCTTGAAGGCCAGCCTTTCGGCTACTACCGAAAGCCCAGCACGGGCGGATACAACTTTATCACCCTCAGCGCACCGACCCAGGCTGCCGCCAATGCTGGGCCAAAAGTGGAGGCAATCGTGATCTCCGAGATCATGTATAACCCTGCGGGTGCAGGTGCAGCCGAGTATTTTGAAATTCTCAATATCAGTGATTCGAATGTTACCCTCTTCGACGCTACTCAAAACAAAGCATGGAAGTTCACCGGAGGAATCGAATATGAATTCCCGGCTCTTTCGCCCCTCACCATGACACCAGGTCAGCGAGTGGTCCTCACCCGCAGTATTCCTGATTTCAACGCCAGCTACACCGTCCCGAGCGGGACCCTCGTGATCGAATGGATTACCGGTAAACTTTCCAATGGTGGAGAATCCCTCCAACTCGGTCAACCTGGTCCCGTCAACGCCCTCAACGAGACGCAATTTGTCCGCGTGGATCGGGTCAAATACGACAACAATTCACCTTGGGTCAGCTCTCCTGACGGCGGCGGTCCTTCCTTAAGCAAGATCGCTGAAAAAGAGTATGGAAACGACTACATCAACTGGACGGCCTTGGCAGGAATCCGGGCGACGTTTCTCCAGGAGTTTCTTACGATGACTGGGCACTTACGAATTCAATCACTGATCCTCTATTGGATGATGATCAGGACGGCATTAACAACCTCACCGAGTATGCCTTGGGAACTGACCCGGGATCAACGACACCTCTCACGGCGAATGAATCCAAGTTTTGAAGTTTCTTTGTTCTTTGCCGGGGCTTTTTTGGTTGGGGCGTCTCTAAGGTTCTTCTTTTGAACCAAATCGAACTAAATCGAACACTAAAGACGCGATTGGAAACGCTAGACCTTTTGCTAGCAGTAAGCATTTTCTTAACTGTTGAAAATAGCCGTGTCCCTTATGGAATATAGGGATTTAGAGATGGTGCGCGCGAGAGGAATCGAACCTCCACAGGGTTGCCCCCACATGAACCTGAATCATGCGCGTCTACCAATTCCGCCACGCGCGCAGCGCTGCCAAGAAATCACTCTCCTCTGCACTTGGCAATGATTTTTGTCGTTGCCATAACGCAAAGCTCAATTAATTCATGTCTCTTGATGGTCATTTGTGCTTTAATAGTCTGGCATGACGGGCGGCGACACCGAACAGGAAGCGTTTATCGAGTTTCTCCTCACCGAGAAAAACTCCTCGAAGCGCACCGTTGAGAATTACACCCTCGCGATTCGAAAACTTCAGGAATGGCTGGGCGACAAATTCTCTTCCTGGCGCGATCTCACCCCCGATCACTTTCGCGCCTATCTCTTTGAGCTCCTCAAACAGGATCTCTCACGTGCCACGATTCGGCTTCGCTTCGCCGCTTACCGCTCCTTTTACAAGTTCCTCGTCCACCGCCGCGGTTACCCAAAAAGCCCGGTCGCAGAAGTCGAACTCCCCAAGGCCGATAAACCGCTTCCTGTCGTTTTGACCTTGGCGCAAATCGAAGAACTTCTCGCCCTTCCTCTAAAGATAGAGCACTCAAAGCAGGCTCCCGATTGGATGCCGGTCCGCGATGCTGCCATCCTAGAATTCTTCTACTCCACCGGCCTTCGTCTTGCCGAACTCGCGGCACTTGATATCAATGACATTGATCTCCCTTCGGAAACAGTGCGTGTCATGGGAAAGGGTTCGAAGGAGCGACTCGTTCCGATCGGTTCCTACGCCATGAAGGCGATTCACGCCTATCGGGGCGCCGCCAAAAACTACGAAGGGCCCCTCTTCCTCTCCAAACTGCGAAAGCGACTCTCAACCCGCTCGATCAACTCGCTCTTGAAGAAGTATCTCAGTCATTCGTCGATTGCCTTCAATGTCACTCCGCACAAGTTTCGCCATTCCTTCGCGACCCACCTCCTCGACCACGGTGCAGATTTAAGGTCGGTTCAGTCGCTCCTCGGGCACGCCTCGCTCTCGACAACTCAGATCTACACGCATGTTACGAAAGAGCGCCTCCGTGACGCCTACGAGAAAGCTCATCCCAGAGCAAAGTAGTCTGAACAATCGTTGACAAAATCTCCTCTCTTTCCCAGTTTCCGCTTTGACGTGCAGCTCAATAAATTCTTCTATCTTCTCGCCATCGTAGTCCTCAGTGGACTCGATCACGCGGTTGTGCAGAATTTTTCCTAGTAAGCAGTAAGCCTCCTTCCAAATGGGACTGACGATTCAACAAGTGGCATCAAGGGCGTTTTTGCTCTTGGGCACCACCGGCCCGCTCTTTGCGACCTACTTCTGGATCAATCAACGGAACTCAGTTGAGCACGCCCCCTTGACGATGCCTGATTGGGTTCCTTTCTTACCCATCCTCGCTCTTCCTTATCTCGCTCTTCTCTGGACTCCTACTCTGGGAATCTTCTTTATCCGGGAGCAACAGTGTTTCGTTCGCTATGTCATTTCTTTCGTCATCGCCTACGGGACGGTCGCTGCGATTTGGATTTTCTTTCCCTCAGAAATGACCCGACCAGAACTCGCGGGGGATGGTTGGTCCGTCTACCGCGAAATGGTTTCCTTGGATCGCCCCGTTTGCATTCTTCCCTGTGGTCACATCGTAGGCCCGATGCTTGTTTGCTATTTCCTCGCGCAAGAAAATCACAAGCACCTCTACTGGCTCATTCCGATACTCGCATTCGGATCCTTCTGCATTATTGCAACGTGGCAGCATCGGCCCGTCGACGTCTTTATTGGCATGGTCATCGCATCGTGCGCAGCTTGGATCTGCCAAAGAGTCCTCCCTACCAAGCCGGGCCCACATCCCAAAGCTCCGTGAGTTCCTCTGGGCATTCATCCAAGAAGCGGCTTGGGCGTTGAATGATGTCGCCCGAGTAGCTCTTAGGGTTGATTTGCGGATAGCTCAAATAAAGTTCGTCCTTTGCTCGGGTCAACGCCACGTAGAAAAGACGCCGTTCTTCTTCGAGCATATCCTCGTCATCGGCTTCAAGGACACGGCCATTGGGAAACATGCCATCAGTAAGCCAGATCAGGAAAACGACTTTCCACTCAAGCCCCTTGGCCTGGTGAATGCTCGAAAGAGTAATCTTTTCACCCTTCAGCTCTTCCTTCTTCCCAGAGGGGTCCGCGTCGACCGAACTCATGAGCGAGAGCTGTCCGAGGAGCTCGAGGATGTCGTCGAAGTTCTCGGAATACATCACGAGTTGCTCGATATCCTGACGACGATTGTCGTAGTTATCGAAACTGTGCCGCATGTATTCGTCGTAGATGCCTTCAAGAATACTCGTGATCATCTCGGCAGGACGCGCGAAGCCGTCGGGCGTGATGAGTTCGTCGAGAGTAAAGCCGAGTTGTTCCCATTCTTTCGCGGCCTTCGCTGGGACTTTGAATTTAGAAAAAATATCGGAGTATTTCCTAGGAGGATTCTCCTCGAGATGATGACCGGTCTTGAGCCAACTCCGCCACAATTTTGCGGCAATCGCATTTCCAACACCGGGCAGCAAAAGACAAAAACGCTTAAAACTGACTTCATCCTTTCGATTCACCACGAATCGCAAAAAGGCCGCAATATCCTTAATGTGGACTTGCTCAAAAAAGCGGAGCCCGCTTGTGATATCGAAGGGAATATCGCGAGACGTCAGCTCCATTTGAATCTCCAAACTCTGGTAATGAGCCCGATACAAAACCGCCATTTCCTCAAGTTCGACCCCTTCATCCCGCAGCTCAAGAATGCGCTGGGCAACAAAGTTTGCCTGAGCCTGTGGATCCTCAAGGGGAACGACCGCTGGCGTCATGCGGCCCCCTTCGCGCGCGGCATTGAGCGTTTTTGTGAACTGCTTTTGGTTCACTTTGATCGCCGCATTGGAAAGCTCAAGAACCTCGGGGACCGAACGATAGTTCGTTTCGATTTTATAAACCGTCGCGTTCTCATAGCGTTCAGGAAAGGACAGGATGTTATCCATATCCGCTCCACGCCACGAGTAGATCGACTGCGCGTCATCACCCACCACCATGACCGAGTATTGCGGCTGAGCCAAGATGTCAATGAGTTCGCTTTGGACATGATTGGTGTCCTGATACTCATCCACGAGAAGATACTTGAAGCGCTTTTGGTAGCCCTTTCGGATCAACTCATTTTCCTGAAGAAGCTTGAGGGGAAGGAGAAGGAGGTCGTCGAAATCCACGGAATTGGTCTCGAGCTTTTTCTTGCGATAGCGATCTGCCACCTTGGCAATTTCCTCCGCCCATTCTTCGAAGTAAGGGTAGCGAACTTCGAGAAGTTCTTCGAGAGTCGTTCCCGTATTGTCGATCAGCGAAAAGATAGAGATAAGAATATCCGCTTTGGGGAAACGTCGCTGTTTCGTATCGATATCGCACTCGGCGATTACGGTGTTCACGAGTGATTTCTGGTCGTCGCGATCCATGATCGAAAAGGACCGCGTGAGCCCTACTTCATCGGCGTGTCGGCGCAAGATACGATTTCCGATTGAGTGAAAAGTGCCGCTCCAGAGCTCGCTCAAATCCTGCGGAATAAGTTCCTTCACCCGCTCCATCATTTCGCGGGCGGCTTTATTAGTGAAGGTCAGCAATAGAAGACTGCGCGGATCGACATCTTGATCGAGAAGGTAAGCGACTCGATAGGTCAAGGTTCTCGTCTTCCCTGACCCAGCACCGGCGATCACCAAAGCAGGACCGGGAGGCGAGCTCACGGCAGCATATTGCTGAGGGTTCAGTTCCGCTTGGTAATCGATTCCTGAGACCCCACCACGAGTCTCCTTTTTAAGCTGATATTGCTTAGCCATCCTGGTCCGGATTACTGAGAGCGCGTGTGATCAAGGAAGCGGGCATATTCCTCCTTAACCTTGGGCATTAGGAGATACATCGCAATGACGTTCGGGACTGACATCGCGAAGATCATGGCATCGGAGAATCCAATCACGCTGCCCAGACTCATTGAGGCCCCGATCACCACAAAGCAGCAGAAGATGAGCTTATAGACGAGTTCGGCAGCCTTGCTCCTACCAAAGATATGCGCCCAAGCTTGCATCCCGTAATACGACCAAGAGATCATCGTTGAGAATGCAAAGAGGATTACGGCAACTGCAAGGACGATAGGAAACCAGCTAATGGCGCCTTCGAATGCCGCAGAGGTGATTGCAACACCCTCAAGGCCTGGCGTATCATAGGTCCCAGCCATCACGATCACGAGTGCTGTCGTGGTGCAAACGATCACCGTATCAATGAAGGGTTCCAAGAGGGCAACGATTCCCTCACTTGCGGCAAACTTCGTTTTCACTGCGGAATGTGCGATTGGAGCAGAACCGATTCCGGCTTCATTAGAAAAGGCCGCACGCTTAATTCCTTGAATCAACACACCGACAATTCCCCCTCCCACGGCGGTAGGAGCGAATGCACCCTGGAAGATCAAACCAAATGCGTTTCCTACCTCGCCAAAATTACTAAAGATTACAATGAAAGCTGCGAGCATGTAAATTCCGCACATAAAGGGAACAAGCGCAGCAGTCACCTGTGCGATACTTTTAATTCCCCCAATGATGACCAAGCCAACTGCCAATCCCATGATCAGCCCGAAGACCCAGCGATTGCTTGAAAAGAAGGATACCTCGCCTCCGGTGACCTCAATAAGCTGACTGCAAGCTTGGTTTGCTTGATACATATTGCCTCCCCCAAATGATCCGCCGATACAAAGAATCGCAAAGAGGAATGCCAGCATCGTTCCTAAGGAACCCAAGCCCATCTCGCCTAGCCCCCTCGTGAGATACTGCATCGGACCCCCATAAACTTTCCCATTTTCAATCTGGCGATATTTCACACCCAAGGTGCACTCACAAAATTTCGAGGCCATTCCAAAAAGCCCCATTAAGATCATCCAAAAGGTAGCACCAGGACCGCCGATCCCTACTGCTACTGCAACTCCAGCAATATTCCCCAATCCAACGGTCCCGGAAAGGGCTGCTGTGAGTGCTTGAAAATGAGTGATTTCACCCGGGTCCGTCGATGAACTGTATTTCCCTTTGACTGTTTGAAAAGCGAGCTTCCAGGAGCGGAAGTTCACAAACTTGAAGTAGACCGTGAAAACAATCGCCGCAATTCCAAGCCAACCCAAAACCCAAGGGACTTTCACCGGATTCCCATCGGCATCCGTCGATACCGGAATCGCATAGAATACGATGTCCTGAATCTTGGTGGAGATGGGTTCAAATTTTTCCTCGATGCTCTTATCAAGGTTCTCAATAAAACCATCACCCTCCTTGGCCGATGGCTCGTCTGCGAACACCGATGAGAAGGACAAGAAGGAGAAAATACTGAGAAGAAAAAGAACCTTACGCGCCATAACTGTGCGGATGCTGATCGAAAGCGCCTGAGCCGACAAGAAGAGAACCCAGTAAAAAGCCCCATTCCGTATCAAGACGAAATGAGGTCTATTAAATACTGACTGGATGCGGCGGACTAAACCGTCATCACTTCCTTCTCTTTGGCCGTGACGAGCGCATCGAGGTCCTTGGTCGCTTTGTCCGTAAGAGCTTGAACCTCCGCTTCAAAGTCTCGTTGGCCGTCTTCGGTCACCGTATTATCAGATTTCATCTTCTTTCCGGCATCCATCCCCTCCTTGCGGGCGGCGCGGATACTAATGCGTCCCTCTTCGGCCATCGCTTTGACATTCTTTACGAGTTCGACACGACGTTCTTCGGAAAGCTCCGGAATCGGAAGTCGGAGCTTGATGCCCTCATTAACCGGATTAAGGCCGAGCTTACTCTCGCGAATCGCTTTTTCAATATCTCCGGTAGTCGTCGGATCAAAGGGCTGCACCAAGAGCATCCGGGGTTCGGGGCTCGTGATGACAGCAAGGCCTTTCAGCTTCATGACACTGCCGTAACTAGGCACGCTCACATCCAGGTTCTCGACCAACGCAGGCGAGGCTTTGCCGGTCCGGATGGACGTAAATTCACTGCTCGTGTGTTCCACGGCTTTCTTCATCGCCGCATCGACGCTGTTCAGGGCTTCTGATGATTCCATAATAGGTAGTGGTAAAAAAAATTATCGGTGGACGATCGTTCCAATGTCTCCACCCGTCAGAGCGGTGTGAATATTACCGTTCTTGCCGATATCAAAGACGATAATGGGGATATCATTGTCCATGCATAGGCTGAAAGCTGTTGAATCCATTACCGCAAGCTGCTTGGAGAGACACTCGGAGAATGGCAAGGAATCGTAGCGCACGGCATCGGGATTCTTCTTGGGATCAGAGTCGTAGACTCCATCGACCATCGTGGCCTTAAAAATAACATCGGCATTCATCTCACTCGCTCTGAGAGCGGAGGTCGTATCCGTCGAGAAAAAGGGACTCCCGGTTCCTGCAGCGAAGATCACAACCGCTCCTTCTTCAAGTTGGCGAGATGCTTTACGTCGGATAAAAGGTTCCGCGACATTTTTCATCTCAATCGCCGACTGCACCACGCAGCGAATGCCATCAGCTTCCAATGCTGCCTGGAGAGCGAGTGCGTTCATCACCGTGGCCATCATTCCAACATAGTCAGCTGTAGCACGGTCCATCCCACGGGCGCTGGCACTGGCCCCTCTCCAAAAATTTCCGCCTCCAACGACGATTCCCAGTTCAACACCCGTTTCTTTTTTAACAGAGCTGATTTCGTCGGCAATCCGCTCAACGATTTCAGGTGAGATATTATCCTTACTGCCCGGCTCCCTGAGAGCCTCACCGGAGAGTTTAAGAATAACTCGCTTAAAACTTCGGATTTCTGACAAGTTACTCATATCTTATTAAAATGATAAAAGCAGGCCCCGATGAGCGGGGGAAGTCAAATTCCTGAATCTCTCAATTTCCTGCCATAAAGGTGGTTGAGAGGTCTTTTAAAGAGCTATTTTTTTCTGTCGTTCCGACAATCTTGATCATGATTTTCTCATTCACTTTGGACGAATGATAGTAGCGTTGCAGAGTCTCCTTGATCGCTTTAATGGAAAGCACCAGCACCGTATGAGCAGAAAAATTAATCTCTTCAGGCATTTTAAGTTTTGAAAGATCCAATGTGCAAAGAAAGCCCTTCTTGGTCATTTCCGACTCTAGCTCGATGTGACAGAGCATTAGGAGGTTCGCCTCAGGAACCTTGTAGCTTTCTGGCCCGGGTAGTCGATGGGATGCGCTCACCGCAGAGATCAATGCTTCCGGCATCGCTCCGACGGTCACAGAAGGAAATGACACCACGCGTGCTTGAATCGGCTCCCCCTTAAAATCCTCACTCACATCGGTGCCGTGCAAGGACAATGGCTGTGAAATGAGATGAACCTCATGGACGATCCCGAAAACGACGGAAGCTGACGCAAGTAAGAGCAAAACCACTTTCATGATTAGATGTTACACTATTCCAAACCATTCGCCAGTAATTCCCGATACCCTCTGACGAAGGACGCCGCATCCACCCTTGCTTTCCCTTCTGGCTGAACCGAACTCAGAAATAATGAGCGATCACCACATGCGATCTCAAGCTTGCGTCCTTCTTCCGTTAAAAACTCACCAGGATTTCCCTTTCCATCTCCAATTTGAACAGGAGGAAAAACTTTCACCCGCTTTCCGCCAAGGCAGCAAAAGGTCCCCGGCCAAGGATGATAGGCGCGAATCATCCGTTCGATCTCCTCCGCAGACTTACTCCAATCCAATCGCCCGTTGTTACGCAGGAGCTTCGGAACGTAGGTGCTTTCATTATCGTTCTGAGGAATTGCGGCAACGTCGCTCTCTTTCCAAAGATCCAAAACATCGAGCAATACCCGGGGAGCAGCTTCCGCAAGTCGGTTATGTAACTCTCCCCCTGTCTCACTCTTGTGAATTTCAATCTCTCGCTGAAGGATGACACTCCCGGCATCGAGTTTCTTGACCACATGAATGACACTCCAACCCGTCTTGGCATCGCCCTCGCGAATCGGACCCTGAATACAGGAAGCACCACGATATTTTGGCAAGAGTGACGCATGGAGGTTAATGATCGCCCTGCCGGGAAGATCAATCAAGTTTTGGGGGAGAATCTGTCCGTAGGCCATAACCACAATGATATCGGGATCCCACTCCTTGATTTGTGCCAGCGCTTCCATTTCGTGAACCTTCTCCGGTTGGATCACGGGAATCCCCGCCTCCAAGGCGAGCTTCTTCACCTTTGGTGCTGTAAGGATTTGCTTTCGACCAACAGGTCGATCCGGCTGCGTCACCAAGCCAATCACTTCGTGCTCGCTCGAGAGGACCGCGGAAAATGCGGGCCCGGCGATCTCGCCGGTGGCCATGAAAACAATACGCATTCTATATTGGTTTAGATCGTCTCCGTCGAAATCGCATGATAAGTATCCAGGCTCTGGAGCTTTCCAATAATATCGTAGAGCACCTTCGCCGGGCTTTGAGAAGCATCGACATTGTGCCTTAACGAATCCGAAAAGTAATCCAAAATCGGTTTAGTCTCCGCCTCGTAAGTCTGAATCCGGTGCTGAATTACTGTTTCACTCGCGTCATCGAGCCGCTGCTCCTTAAGAGCGCGTTTGCGCATCCTTCGAGCCAGCTCCGTCCGGTCAGGACAGCTGAGGTGAAACACTTGGATGATATCGACATGCTTCTCAAGCATCTTAGTTTGCTCAAGATTTCGCGGAATTCCATCAAGGATCAAAATATCGATATCGGGCTTATACTGGTGCGTCTGAATGATGCTATCCATGTGACTCGCCCACAGCTTAACCGTCAACTCGTCAGGGACAAGTTCCCCTCTTTTGGAGAACTCGACAAACTTACGGCCGAGCTCAGTCCGGGTATCGAGACGACGAAAAACATCACCACTCGCGTAATGGTAGAATCTCGGAATCTGCCCGAGAACCGCTCCTTGCGTCCCTTTTCCTGAACCTGGTGCTCCTAGAATTAAGACTGCTGGCTTTCTTTGCTTGCTCATAGATTGAGCGGAGTAATAGACGGGAAGTCCCCTTTCTCAATTCCAAATCATGCTAAATTTCTTTCGTAGAAAGTAATCCAGAGCCAATAAACACCAACTGGCGCGAGAAGAACGAGGTCGACCCAGAGCCTTCTTCCGTCTTGATCGAGCCGAGTACGGCATCGATTCAAAATATAAATCCCGGCAGAGCCAATCATCACGGCGTAGAAAAAAGGCCTATTGAAGGCGTCGCTTTGGGTTGAGAAAAACATCGCTAGACCTCCAAGCAAGAGACAACCGGTCCCGATAAGCGCTGAGGCATCTTCCCCGTCCTCCCCTTCTAACTCCCAAAAATCGATGGCCGTCATATTTAGAATACAAATCCCCCCAAAAAGAATCACCTCCTGGGAAATGACCATCTGGTGGAAGGAGACAATCGGAGAGTAAGCATGCACTCCGGCTGCTACGCCATAGGAGAAAGTCATTCCAGCCAGCGCATTCTTCATCAGCCCAGTGTGCTGGTCGGATCGTTGAAAAATGACCAATGCAAAATAGCACGTCACCAAGAGAATTACGAAAAAACTGTAAAAGAGAACTGTCTGGGAGAGAACCAGCAGCGAGGCATAGGTGGACCAAATCGCTACCACGATCACCACCGTGATGAAGATCCAGCGATACTTTCGGTGGAAATAGTGCCGTCGTTCCAATGAAGCACGAGGACTGGACTTGCGCGAATCAACGACACGATCCACCGCGTAGATCGCCCAGACCGCCAGCGCCATCGTGATCGGAAGGCTCACCGGAAGACTAACGACCCCCCAAGCCTTCGCAAACATCCAGAACCACGCAAGCGCAACCAACGGAGCATCAAGGCTCAGGAGGTTTGGCCAAAGCCACCAGGGTGCTCGCTCACGTTCAATCACTGAATACCTTCAAGTTCCGCTCTCTTCTCCTTAAAATCAAGTCTCGAGAAAAGGGAATTGGCCTTGATGAGCTAATCCGCGCACTTCACAGCGGGGATCTTCACCGTCGCGACCTCCTCCGCTCTCTTCTCGGAGACCCGCAGCGCAAATCTTTTAAACACTTCGTTCGCCATTCCAAAGTTCCTGGTAATCGCCATCTCAGCCGTCACCGTGCTTGGATCTTGATCGTGCCAATCACCATAAAAGCGCGCTTTTAGAGAATATCCGCCAGGCGGAGGAGCCCGTGTGTCAAAAGACTTAGGCCCAAATCCCAGAAACTCATTGCTCGAGCGATAGACGAGTCGTTCTGATCGATAGATAACGAGCCATTCCCTTTTTAAACCAACTTGTTCATGACCGCGAATGAGGGGGTTTGTTCAATCCTCAGTCTCTTCCAGCCTCTCAATAAAGGGCGGAATGGCGCATCCGATGGCATCCGCAATTGACCGAAGGAGTTCGGCCTCACGATTGGTAAGTTTTCCATCCGAGGCCGCGGCCCGGCCGCACGAAATGAGAAGCTCCCGCTTCACCAGAGGTGACGATTGATCAAAACGCTGTAAAACCTCACCGAGTTCATCCAAAGTCGACGAGGGGTTAAAATTACCCGCGGGGAAATTCCATTCTTTAGTCGCTTCCCGGTGCGCTTTTTCCTGATCATCGAGATCCCTGCCCCCAACACGAGCCATGGTCGAAACCAGCAGATTGGCTTCTTTCCCAAGCTGCACCAAATGGGTGGATCGAATCTTTCCAAACCCCTTCCCTTCGAAATGACTCACCAAGTGGCGTTCCACAACGCGCTGGAGCATAAACTCAAAGAGATCGACTTTTTCATCACTAACGATGAGCCAGCGAGTGATCTTGAGAAAACGTTGATACTCGGACCGGCTCAGCGTGCGCAGAGTGGGCATTGCCAGATCGAGCAAAGCAATCTTCCGGGTCGAGTGCATCGCGATGAGATCCTTTTGCCAACCCAAAGCGAGTTCGGTTGCGGATTCGCCCGAATTCTTTCGCAGATAGCGAACTTCCCCGCCACGTAAGACGTCTTCCTCCGCGAGCAGAAGGGCAAAAACTAAAGCCTGAGCCTTATCCCGATCATGAACCACTCCAGCCCACTGATCCCCCAATTCTCCATGGAGCTGCTTGCCTGACTCATAATGACGCTGCTCTTCGCTTCCCATCGATTCAATAGCAGACATGCCCACCACGCTTCCATGAAAGCCACCGCCCTTGGATTGCCTGCGCGGTTCCGCTTGAATCGAAGCGACTTCCGGCAAGGCAGAATCTAAAAAATCGCCATCCCAGCTCTCCTGAATAGCATTGATCCGGATATCAAGCGGCGGATGGGTCGAAAGCCCAAAACTAAAAAGACCCGCGTCGCTGAAGAACATGTGGCTCGCCTCGCTGGCCTTCGCAGTCTTGATTTTTTGATCTTCGCGGCCCTGCCCGCCGATCTTCTTGAGCGCATTGGCAATTCCATCGGGATTCCTGGTGAACTGCACCGCCGAAGCATCCGCTAAAAATTCCCGCTGTCGTGAAATGCTCGCTTGGATGAGACGTCCGAAAAAGACCCCGATCGAACCGATCACAATCAAGCCAATTCCCAGTGCGAGAAGCGCCAAGCCAGCCCCGCCACCTTCGCGATTCCTTCGACTGGAAAAACTCTGAAATCGCAACATCTCGACCATCCCGCGCCCAACAATCGAGATCACCACGAGACCGAAAACCAATCCCATGAGCCGCATATTAAGTCGCATGTCGCCATTGAGGATGTGACTGAATTCATGCGCTACGACACCCGATAGTTCGTCTCGGGAAAGTCGTTGCAAGCAGCCCTGGGTCACTCCGATGACCGCATTGGATGGCTCGGTCCCAGCAGCAAAGGCGTTGATTCCCTCCTCCCCATCCATCAAGTAAACTTGTGGCACAGGCATTCCTGACGCGATCGCCATCTCCTCGACGATATTGAGCAGTCGCTTCTCAAGGTGATCTCCCGTGCCGGGCATCAAGAGCCGCCCCCCAAGATCCTGCGCGACCACTTGACCGCCGCTGCTGAGCTGCATTGATTTAAAACCACTCGCAGCAAGGATAAGGCCTGCTGTCGCTGCCGATGAAATAATGAGAACACCTCCCATTCCCCCTCCTCCACTTAAACCAAGTGTCAGAAGCACCAGGACATCGACGGCAATGACGACACCGATCACCGACAGAATGAACCAGAGAACCAACCATTTGGTCCTCCGGCGCGCCTGATCCTGAGCTTCAAAAAAATTCATCCTTTAGAATTTCACCTTCACCACTTCACGCTCCGAATCATCCGCAACCTCAAAGAGGACTGCTGGTCCAAAGTTGAACGCTCCCGCCACCATGCTGCTCGGAAAGACCTCGCGCTTGGTATTGTAGTTCGTCACTGAGTCATTGTAGCTCTGGCGCGCAAAAGAGACCTTGTTCTCCGTGCTCGTGAGTTCCTCGCTGAGCTGCTTCATATTTTCGTTTCCCTTGAGGTCGGGATACGCTTCAGAGAGCGCGAAAAGACGCCCCACCATCGAGCCTAGGCCACCTTCGGCCTGCGCGAGAGCTGTCATGGATGCCGTATTATCCGGGTTTACGCCAGCACGGGCCGACTCGGCCGCATTGCGAGCCGCGATCACCGCTTCCAGAGTCTCACGCTCATGAGAAAGATAAGCTTTCGCAGTCTCCACGAGGTTCGGAATTAAATCATGACGCCGCTTGAGCTGGACATCGATCTGTGAAAAAGCATTCCGGTAGCGATTCCGAAATTTGACCAAACCATTGTATTGCCCAATCAGAAAAAGGGCAGCTAGCACCGCTAGGGCAATGAGGATCACGACACCAATGCCGAGTCCTCCGAGAACTGAAGCTGAAATATATTCCATAACTGAGGGGATCATCGTGCATGCCACCATCCCACTCCACTACAAAATCTCACTACATTTATCATCGATAAGGTTTGCGGAACGAACCGGCGGGACACCATCAAAACATGCGCTTGGTTTCTAGGCATCATCTTCCTCGTGAATTTTGGTTTTGGCCTCCTTCAGCATGCGATAAATCAATAGCTCGGTTTTCCGAGATCCTCTAGGATCCCCTCTTGCAGTCCGCGCACTCATCACTAGAGTCCCACGCATGTTCTCGAATCTCGCTGACAGCCTCGACAAAACATTCCGTAATCTCCGGGGCGTTGGAAAAATCTCGGATAAGAATATCTCCGATGCACTCCGTGAAGTCCGTCTCTCGCTTCTGGAAGCCGATGTCGAACTCGGTGTGGTGAAGGACTTCATCGCTAATGTCAGCATCAAGGCCCAGGGAACCGACGTCCTTAAGTCGATCAAGCCGGGCGAGCAGATCGTAAAAATCTTCCAGGACGAACTCACTAATCTTCTCGGCGGCGACCAAGCCCCTATCAATCTCAATGCTCCAGGCTACGTCCTTCTTTGTGGTCTCAACGGGGCTGGTAAAACGACGACCGCAGCCAAGCTCGCCCTTCGTTTGAAGAAGGAAGGGCGCCGTCCCCTCCTTGTTGCGTGTGATCTCTACCGTCCAGCCGCCATCGAACAACTTGCCAAGCTTGCGGAGCAGGTGGGCGTTCCCTGCTACAAGCCCGATCCATCCGAAAAGAACCTCGTTAAGGTCGCAAAGAAGGCACTTAAGTGGGCTAAGAGTGAAAATGGCACTGTTATCATCTTCGATACCGCGGGTCGTCAGGAACTCGACGAAGCCCTCCTCGATGAGCTAAAGAAGCTCCACAAATTCCTCAACCCCGGAGAAACCCTCCTCGTAGCCGACTCCGCCACCGGTCAACAAGCGGTCTCGGTCGCTCAGACCTTCGACGAAAAAATCGGCATTACCGGCCTCATTTTGACTAAGCTCGATGGTGACGCTCGTGGTGGAGCCGCGCTCTCGATGCGTGCCGTCACCGGCAAGCCGATCAAATACATCGGTGAAGGGGAAAAAATGGAGGATCTCGCCGAGTTCCATCCGAATCGAATGGCCGACCGCATCCTCGGAATGGGTGACGTCGTCTCCATGGTCGAGCAAGTCGCCGACAAGATCGACGAAGCACAAGCGATGAAGTCCGCCAAGCGGATGCAATCCGGCAAGTTCGACTTCAACGATTTCCTCGATCAGATGAAAATGATTCAAAGCCTGGGACCACTCGAAGGACTCATGGGAATGCTCCCGGGCTTTAGTAAGATCAAAAAACAACTCCCTACGGGCGCGCTCGATGATCAACGACTCAAACACATGGAAGCGATCGTGCTCTCGATGACACCGCAGGAACGCGCCAAGCCCATCATCATTAAACCCGGACGTCGCCGCAGACTTGCCGCAGGCTCTGGAACTTCTCTTGTGAAGGTTAACCAACTTCTCAAGCAATTTGGCCAAATGCAGAAGATGATGAAATCGAAAAGTAAAATGAAAGGCATGATGGAGCAGCTAGGAGGCATGGGCGGCGGCGGTGGTGGAGGAATGGGTGGACTCGGCGGCCTCATGGGCGGAGGAAAGGGAATGCCCGATATGGACGGCCTCGAAGATCTTCTCGGCGGAGGAAAAGGCGGCAAGGGCGGCCCCAAGCTTCCATTCTAAGACCACTACCCCTTCTGAATTTCTTGGGATCCCAGCGTTCTTCAAAAATTTGGACTCGCGACTTTTTTAAGAAGGCATTACTTTCACTCAAATGGAACAGATCACGGCTCAGCTTAAGGACTTTTTGCAATACATCGCACTTCAGTTCATCAAGGAACCCAAGCTCGCTGAGCTCAGAATCGGCCACTCCGGAGAAAAAAAGGTGAATTTTCGCCTCATCCTGACCCAGCCTGATGTCGCTATTCTCATTGGCCGACAAGGCTTTACCGCCTCGACGATCCGCAGCGTAATCAAGGCTGCCGCTGAGCGCGAGGGTGTCACCGTGAACCTGCGCATTCATTCTCACGATGAAGAACGTCAATACACGGCGGCGCTAGAAGCTAAGGAGACTGAGTAGTCTAGCGACAGGAACGGCGTTAAAAATACGACCGCAAGGAGTAGCAGCCACGGCTGTTCCTTTTGGTATAGGTCCCCGAAGTTATTTAGAATAGATTAGATTCGCCTCTGCTAATCTAACCAATTCTCATTGTAATCCACGTTGCCCATTGGATTGTAGGTTATTGCCCAAAAGCGGCAGATAATTTCTTTTCGTAAAATGCGACAAAATAGTCTACTTCCTTTTTTCTTCCTCGCGGGACTAATCATTGGATCTGCCCGAGGCCAAGTCCGCATCAACGAAATCATGGCCTCCAACACGAGGGCTTTTCCTGATGTCGTCGATTTTGAGGACTACCCCGATTGGATCGAGCTTCACAACCCGGATGGGACCGCTGTCTCTCTGGATGGTTATTTCCTGAGTGACAACCTTGGTGATCCTTTCAAATGGCGGATTCCAAATGGAGCCACCATTGATGCCGGCGACTACCTCATTATCCTGGCCGATGGACATGATGCAGCTCCAGGCGAGAGCCACCCGCGGGGATATTGGCCGTGGAGGAACTTCACGACCGAAAGCTATCACAGCAACTTCTCTCTTTCTTCAAACGGTGAATCCCTTGTTCTGACAGAGGCCACCGGAATTTCCACGATAACCCTGATCGCGGAAGGATCGGTCTGGAAATATCTCGATGACGGTTCAAATGCTTCCACGCAATGGCGCGCTCGAATATTTAATGACAGCAGTTGGGCGTCAGGCCCCGGAATTCTGGGCTATGGAGATTCACAAGATAGCGAAATCTCCTTTGGCGAAGATTCCGATTCCAAGCAGATTACAACCTATTTCCGGCACACCGTTAATATTCCGGACCCCACTCTTTATCATGGTCTCACGATGAGCCTTCGAATCGATGATGGAATGGTCGTCTATCTGAATGGTGCGGAAATTGGACGAAGCAACTTGGGGAATGGTGAAATTGATTTCGAAACCCTTGCTCTCGATGCAATCGGCGGCAGTGAAGAAGATTCATTCACCGACTACAGCTTGCCAATTTCCGCTCTCGTTACCGGAGATAACGTTTTTGCGGTTGAAGTTCACCAGGCTTCGCAATCCAGCTCAGATCTAACTTTTGACTTTAAGCTGGAGGCCTCTTCTCATACGCGGGCCGTCGCGATTGATTCGATCACCTTTGGAACCCAGCTCAGTGATGTTTCCTATGGTCGGGATCTTACGACCCCCGCCGTCTGGCAGCAGTTTGCCGAACCCACTCCGGGAGCTTCAAATTCAGCCTCTATCGTCACGGACCTTCGTCAAAAAAGTTCATCGGTGGACATCAAGCCAGTAGGTGGATTTTACAGCAGCGATCAAATGATTACACTGAGCGCGATTTCAGGAGATATTCGATACACGCTCGATGGTAGCAATCCAACGACCGCCTCCACTCTCTACAAGGCTCCATTTTTGATCTCGTCGACCAACATCGTGCGGGCTCGATGTTTTGAGTCTGGAGCGGTTCCCGGCAACATCTTCACCGCCTCCTATTTTTACGGAGAAACTTTGGGAACCTTGCCTGTCGTCTCGGTTGTCGCTGATCCCGAGACCCTCTTCGGAGACGTCATCGGAATTTACGAGAACATGCATGAGCCACTCACCTCCGGCATGAATGAGGTCTATAAAGGAAAGGACGCCCCCGGCCATATTGAGTATTTCCCCGCTGATGGGGGCCAAGGCTTCCAGGTGAATGGTGGAATCAGAATCGGCGGAGAGAACAACTGGGGCTCCCACGAACAGAAAGCTCTCAATTTTTCTCTCCGTGGCAAATATGGTGATGATGTCATCAAGTATGACCTCTTCCCTGGATCGGGAATCCCGGTGCACGGATCGATCACTCTCCGGGAAGGTGGCGACGATTGGGACGACGCGATGCTGCGTGACCCCATGCACAGTGCGATTGCGAAATACCGACTGGAAGTGGAGACCAGTGATTCCCGTCCCTCAATTGTTTTCATCAACGGAACCTACTGGGGCATTTACAATATCCGTGCGCGCTGGGACGAACAGTGGTTCTTCGAGCACTACGGAGTGGATAACGGCGCATACGACCACCTGGGTTATGGTCACTTCACCAGCAGTCGCACGACCTTGGGCGCGAATCATGGCGACACTACTGATTGGCGAGAACTGCTCACGTTTATCGACGACAATGACATCAGCGACCCATCAGTCTGGGCCTACGTTGAATCACAGGTCGATATCGATAGCTTCATCGATTTCGTCGCCACGGAGAGCTTCGAAAATAACTCGAGCTGGGCCCACAACAGGGAATTCTGGCGGGCGCACACACCGGGAAGCAAATGGCGATGGTTTCTCCCCGACATGGATCGCACCTACAGCTTGTCCGACGTGGGAGACAATCGCTTCGATGACATCTTAAAAGACGATCAGCTTCTGGATCGCATTAAGGCGAACCCGGTTTTTGAAAACCGCTTGGCTCAGCGCTTTGCCGCTCATTGCTCATCTACTTTTTCTCCTGCCCGGATTTCCGCGATTGTCGATGAGCTTGGACTTCAGATCACAAATGAACTCCCCCGACACAAAGCATTATGGTCGGGAAGCACCAGCCAAAACAACCACCTTGCCGAACTGCAGGAAATTAAGGATTACACCGTCGCCCGACAAGGGAATGTCTTTAGCGAAATCCAGACAGAGCTTGGCTTGAACCCAGCTGTTGATCTCACCCTTGCCATCAGCGGCTCCGGTTCATTCGAAGTCGCAGGGGTTCGCATGGATGCTGGGACTTACCCCTTCTTTCCTAGTCTTGAGACTGAAATCATGGCCGTTCCAGCTCCCGGATTCGCCTTCGATAGTTGGGCCTTACTTGTTGGGGGGGCTGCTACTACCTTCAACTTGAATGCCGCCACCACCTTCACTGCGATTTTCGTTCCAGTCGCCCAAACTGTCGTGCACGGAACCCTTGCTAGCAACACGAACTATAGCGCAGTGGGGTCACCCTACCTTATTGAGAACGACCTCATTGTCCCACCAGGTATCACCTTAACCTTGGAATCCGGCACTTCGTTAATCATGTCAAAAGGGCGTCACCTGCGTGTGCAAGGAACTCTTTTGGTCAATGGCACCGCAAGCGACAAGGTCTCTATCTCTGGTCAGCATGGCGATTCATGGGGCGGGATTTCTTTCGAGGAGCCATCCACCATCTCCTTGCTCACTCACTTGACCATTCGCAATGCCACGCGAGGAATCGAGCCCACTCTTTATCCCGCCGCGATTGCCGGTCTCAACGCGACTCTTGAATTGGACTTCATCGACATCGCCGAATCGCGAGGCCCCCTGTTTTTCAGAGGCGGTTCGATGATTCTGCGCGATAGCTCACTCCATATCCCCATCACCGGTGATGGCGTCAACGTCAAAGGAGGCGCCGCCGAAACCTATCGCACGACCTTCCTTGGCAACAATTCACCCGACGTTGATGCGATCGACTATGACGGCGTGATCAATGGAGTCATTAAGGACTGCCGAATCTACAATTTCCGTGGTTTCAATAGCGATGGCATTGACACGGGCGAGCAGTGCGTCAACACCCTCATCGAAGGAAACTATATTTACTATACCTCTGACAAAGGGGTCTCGGTGGGGCAAGGCTCCACCGTCACGATGAGGAATAACATTATCGTCGGCTGCCCAATCGGTGTCGGGGTCAAGGACTCCGGATCCACCCTTCTCTCCGATCAAAACACCTTCTTCGATTGCACCGAGGGCGTCGCGGTCTTCGAGAAGAACTTTGGAAAAGGTGGGGGCGATGCCACCATCACCAACACCGTCATCTCCGGCTCGGATATCCCCGTTAACTCCGACGAATTTTCCTCCCTCACGACATCTTACAGCTTGAGCGATACCATCCCGTTGATCGGGGTCTCCAACCTCAATCTCGATCCACTGTTTATCGACGAATCAGCTCTCAACTTCCAACTTCAGATCAGCTCCCCAGCTCTTGACACAGGTGATCCAGCTCATGATTTGGACTCGAACGGGACTCAGGCGGATCGCGGAGCCGTTTATCTTTATGCGCCAACCGACTATCCTTTCACCATCGATGAGACAGTGGTGGTGAACGAAATTCTAGCCAATTCAGGACTCGATCCCGATTGGATCGAACTCCACAACCGAACCGAAGATCCTATTAACATTGGAGGCTGGTTCCTCAGTGACAGCAGTTCAGATCTCACAAAATATCGTATTCCTCCGGGCACCATAATCCCTGGAAACGGATTCCTCATTTTCTACGAAGACACGAACTTTGGACCTGGAAGCACCGACTTGAACCGCGTGACTTCATTTGGGCTTAGCGACGATGGCGAAACCGTTTACTTATCATCGGCCATCTCAGACCAATTGACCGACTACCGCTTCAAGGAAGACTTTGGCGCTTCGCTTGAAGGGGAAACATTCGGGTATTATCAGAAGCAGAGCACGGGTGACTATAACTTTATTACTCTCAACGCACCGACTCAAGCTGCCGCAAATGCGGGTCCAAAAGTAGGTCCGCTCGTCATTTCCGAAATCATGTATAATCCAGTTGGTTCTGGTGGTGCTGAGTATTTTGAACTCCTCAACATCAGCGATTCGGATGTCACTCTTTTTGACGTGGCCCGCAACAAGGCCTGGAAGTTGACGGGAGGAATTGAATACGAATTCCCGGCCCTTTCTCCTCTCATCATGACCCCGGGACAACGGATCGTCCTCACAAGAAGCATCCCTGACTTCAATGCAAACTTCACCGTGCCGGACGGAACGCTCGTGATCGAGTGGATCACCGGCAAGCTCTCCAATGGAGGAGAATCTCTCCAACTCGGTCGCCCGGGCCCTGTCAACGCCCTTAATGAGACACAGTTCGTCCGCGTTGATCGCGTTAAATATGACAATAAGTCGCCCTGGGCAAGCTCTCCCGACGGCGGCGGCTCCTCGTTAAGCAAAATCGCCGAGAAAGAATATGGAAATGACTACATCAATTGGATGACTGCAAGCGGTAGTCCAGGAGATGTTTCTCCTGGTGTTTTCTATCATGAGTGGGCTCAGATAAACTCTATTACAGACCCCCTTCTCGACGATGATCAGGACGGTATCAGTAACCTCATCGAATATGCCCTGAGCACTGATCCCCGTTCCGCCACATCGCTCACCGCGCTATCTTTCAATCATTCGGGCAGTTCTATCTCGATCAGCTATCCAGTGAGCTTAACACGACCTGATGTGGACTTGGAGCTGGAGAGTTCTTCCAATCTTCAGAACTGGACGAGGGTTGACACCAATCCTCTTGTTCTGAAACCCGGTAATCAAATCAGGTCGGCAAAGCAATCGACCCTCGCCCCTTTCCTCTTCTGGCGAGTTAAGGCCAGCTTAAAGCCATAAAAACCTTAGTTTAACGAAGGTATTACTGCCGTATTTCTTTCCAGGGCGCGCTTGCTCCTTCATCTTCCTCGCTTTCTCCCTGACCCCCGTTGGAACCGAGTTGCTGGCGTGCCCCCGGCACCGAAAAAACCCGCACCGGATACGCCTGGGTCTTCAATGACCCGTGCCCAGATGGCAGCGTCAGCGATCGTTGGCAAAAAGGTCGAAGTCGCAAAGATTTCGAACAAGCCCTTGGCGAAAGCGCCAAAGACTGGGAAGGAATTTTTCAATGCGACGGCTACAGCGTCTACCCCAGCTACTAGCGTGATCACACTGGAGCCATCGACCTTGGCAGCTGCATGGCCCACATTCGACGAGGTTTTAGCAAAGCCCTTGGCGCAGGAGAACGTGACGCCGCCCGAATCATCTATCTAATCTCCTACCTCTACCACATCGAAGACTGGGTGCGGATGAGCAACCAGAACAAAAAATCCGGACCCGCCCTACGGGATGCTATCCGGGCCAGCCACTGCGCCCCGAGATTAAAGCTCATTGAAAAATATCTCCGCAAAATCCAGTCCCGACACCTTCCCAAAAGTCTCATGGGTAAAGCCATCACCTACGCCATGAATCAGTGGAGCGGCCTCGAATCCTACCTTAAAGATGGCCGCGTCGAACTTGATAACAACCTCTGCGAGAACACCATTCGCCCGCTAAAAATTGGAGCGAAGAACTACCTGTTTTTTGGATCCCGACGTGGCGGAGAACTGGCCTGCGTGGACTACACTCTCACCGAGACCTGCAAGCGCCACGGTCTGGACCTGCACCATTACCTCACCAGCGCCATGAAAGCGCTCGTTGAGCAAGCACCTCAAAAAACTAACTGATCAAAAAACAGACTCTCAATAGAGACATCCTACGCAGTGCCGTCGGCATGCTGGCCCACCTCGAGGCCAAGCCTCCTTTCAATTTTAACGCACCCGTAATCATCACCGCACCAAAAAAAGAAGGTCAGTCAAAAAAAACCGCCTACATCTATGGCTTCTAGCAATTTACTTCTGGCGGGAGGCCATGGATCATGGCGATCTGGGTTAGCGAGTTACCGAAGGCTGAACCGGAAGAAGGCGGCATCCCTGGGCGTAAACTCGAGCCAGATGTTGCCATCGACCACCGAAACCGATTCAGGGGTCACAGTGAAGGGGGCGAAGGTCACGAGATCGGCGGACTCGAAAAAGTTAATCTTCATTTCCACGTTCCCCTCATCATTCATTCCGATAGTCGAATCTGCCGACATGGCGTGGATCTGGTCTTCGGTGAAGCGGGCGTCGCGTTCGGCAATCGCCGTGTCGTAGCTGGCCTGTGTCGGGAGGGCGTCTCGCTCTGCAATCGCTGCATCACGCTCTGCTGTCATCTGTGCAAGTTGCACTTCAAGTGACTGAGGGGGGGCTGCGGATGATCTCACAGTGAGGTTATTCCAGTTTTCGCCACTCACGCCAAAGGACGCCTGAACCTCAATCGTCACCATAGCTTCAGCCCCGTCCGCCACATCTGAGAATGCGTTAATCCCCACGGTGGGAGCGGCGCCTTGAAATATGATGCTCGTCAGACTGGTGCAGTAACCGAAGGCTCTCTCCCCGATGCTCGTGACGCTGTCAGGGATCGTGATGCTCGTCAGGCTGCTGCATTGAAAGAAGGCATCATTCTCGATGCTGGTGACACCGTCAGGGATCGTGATGCTCGTCAAGCTGGTGCAATCATGAAAGAGCCCCAACCCGAGGCTGGTGACACTGTCAGGGATCGTGATATTTGTCAGCTTGGTGCAGTTGTAGAAGGCCCAATCCCCGATGCTGGTGACACTGTCAGGGATCGTGATGCTCGTCAGGCTGCTGCAGTTATCGAAGGTGTAATCCCCGATGCTGATGACACCGTCAGAGATCGTGATATTTGTCAGGCTGGTGCAATCATGGAAGACCCCCAACCCGATGCTGGTGACACCGTCAGGGATCATGATGCTCGCCAGGTTGGTGCAGTTGTAGAAGGCCCAATCCCCGATGCTGGTGACACCGTCAGAGATCGTGATGTTCGTCAGGCTTATGCAACCACCGAAGACCCCCAACCCGATGCTGGTGACACCGTCAGGGATCGTGATATTTGTCAGGCTGCTACAATCACCGAAGGCCTGCTCCCCGATGCTGGTGACACTGTCAGGGATCGTAATCTTCGTGAGGCTGGTGCAATCATGGAAGACCCCCAACCCGATACTGTTGACACCGTCAGGGATCGTGATGCTCGTCAGGTTGGTGCAGTTGTAGAAGGCCCAATCCCCGATAATGGTGACGCTGTCAGGGATCGTGATAGTCGTCAGGCTGCTGCAATCATGAAAGACCCCCAACCCGATACTGTTGACACCGTCAGGAATCGTGATGCTTGTCAGGCTGCTACAGTCTTTGAAGGCAAAAGTCCCGATGCTGGTGACAGGATTCCCTTCTATAGTGTTCAGAATGACTAGCTCGCCGGTCGCTGCAGTATTACAAGCTGTGATCGTGACTTTTCCGCCAGTCGTAGTGTAACTTAGATCGCTCAGGTCAGCAGCGTAGAGAGGCAGGAATGTACAGGCAAAGAGCGCAAGAAGGACTTGGAGTAGCTTCATGATGCCCTAACCCTACCACATGCTCGGAGGTAGGAGAAGCAATCGAACCTGCAAAACTCACCGGTTGGTGCTGCTGGTCCTCAAAACTGTTTCCGATCCCCCCTACTGACGAGGAAGTAGTCTCCTTCTCGTTGCCAGAGATTTCTATGATTTGTTGATGATTGGCAGCTGATCTCTGAGGGGGTGATTCTCTCCAGCGTTACCTCGATAACGTGCGCCTAAATCATTATCCCGCCAATTCTCCCGATGGCTCCTTTACTACCGACTGGAATGCCGATGATCGCATCTGGCCTGGTCTGTTCGGCGAGTTTATAGTGGGGCTTAACGTCGATGCCTTCGACCTCGATTCGCTTAAAAGTGCCGCCGGTGGCGTGGATCTGGAAACTAAGTTCGGCGAGCTCGCGGGCTGACTTCGATAACGTAGAGTTCGTCATCTTTGACCGTAAACTGGATGGTCATCAAACCTCATACTTCTAGTTTCTAGGCGAGAGCCCCCCTTTCGCACCCCGCCGCTCCGGTCCAAAGACGGTTTCAAAGCCCTCTCGCCAAAAGAAAACTCCGAGGACAGTTCAATGAATCAACACCAGCCGCCCCCGCTGTTTTACGTAGCCGAACTAGTGAGAGTTTGGGTTGATGGGTTCGGAGTCTGTAGCGCCCGAACTGTCGCCAGTTCGGCTATCTGGATACTCCACAGTTGCATCTCCCGCATCGCCCCCTATCTTCAATAAACCCCTTGTAGACTTATTTGAAACTCAGCATCGTCCTCCCCCTCACGCTCCTGCTCGCCGCGCCACTCCCGGCCGGCGACATGGTGGTCTTCGGCGACAGCCTGTCGGATGGTGGATACTACCTTGGCATCCGCTTCACCGATGGCGACCTGTGGCACGAAACCCTCGCCGACCGCCTCGACCACCAGCGGGCCACCGTCGGCGGGTTCCTCGGCTCAAGCGGCCTCAACTTCGCTGTCGGCGGCGCCCTGGTTTCGAATCTGTCCTCCCAGGTGACCCGCTATCAGTCCCGTCACACCTGGCAATCCGGCGACCTTTGCGCCCTGTGGATCGGTGGCAATGACTTGCGCGACAACTCAGCCCAGAACATGCCTGCCCTCGCCACGCAGATCGGAGGGATCATCACGCGACTCACCGGCCTCGGCATCGACCACTTCATGGTACCCAACCTGCCTGACCTCGGTGCGATCCCCGAATCACTCGGCAATCCCGCCCTGATCGCCGCTCGCCGCGCCGGCACGATCGCCTTCAATGCCGCCCTCGCCGACGAACTCGACAGCCGTGCCACCGCCCTAGGCGTCACCATCGACCGGCTTGACGTGTTCGGCATGTTTGAAAAAATGCTCGCTAACTCGGTAGACTATGGGCTCACCAACACCACGGGCGAATGGCGGAACACTCCCCCCGACACCCCCTCGGAGCAATACGCCTTCTGGGACGACATCCACCCAACCAGCCGTAGCCACTTCCTGCTCGCGGCGGCGGCCCAGGTAGTGCTTGATCCCGAGGGAGCGGGCATCGAGATGATCTCTTGGTCGATCAGCCCGGCCGGCACCCTCCGCCAGACCTGGCTCGCCCACCCCGGACTCAGCTACCAGATCCTCTCCGGCCTGCGGCCTGATGCGCTCACCCCGGCCGCGAGCTTCCTAGGCAGCCCGGCCTATACCGCCACCATCGCGGGCCCGGGCACTCCGACCGGATTCTTCCAGACTCAGAGAGACTGATCCCGCCATGAAACAACCGCTGCCGCCATCCTGATAAGGATAGGATACTGGGTGCTGTCTGTGGTCAACTTTCTGCTCTGTTTCCTGATGGTCGGTTTCTTCATCTGACCACTCACCTGGATTGCGTTTATGATCTTCTGCCCGATCCTTGGCAAGGACACCGTGAAGCAGCGGCAGATGGGTCCGCACTTCAAACCAACCGGCGCACTTCCGATTTGAATCCAAGCGTTTAAAATAGTAGCAAGCCTGAAGAAGAAACTTCTTAAACTGACCCTTATAAATCAAATTTATCGACGTCTCATCATAACACTGAATATCTAAGGAAACACTGATTTAACCGGAGTGGTCGTCGAGAGCAGAATCTGAGAGATTCTTCGTCATGGAGCACCAGCCGGGATTTTCAGAATTCGAATTTGCAGGGAAGCGTAAGACGACCCGCCGGGAGAAGTTTCTCGCGGAGATGGAAATCACCGTTCCCTGGGATGAGTTGCTCGTTGAAATCAAGCCCTACTACCCGGACGGGAAACGTGGACGACCACCGATCGGACTGGAGCGAATGCTTCGTCTTTACTTCCTTCAACAATGGTATGGCCTCGCTGACGAAGCGCTCGAAGATGCCGTTTATGACAGTCAGGCCATGCGCGCTTTTCTTGGGATCAATCTCGCCAGCAACCCTGTGCCTGATGCCACGACCTTACTCAAATTCCGCCATCTGTTAGAAGAGAACGATCTCTGTGCCACCATTTTCGAAACGATCAATGCCCACCTTGAAGAGCGGGGTTTGCTCATGCGCGAAGGAACCCTCGTCGATGCCACCATCATCAATGCTCCGTCTTCCACGAAGAATAAGGACAAGGCCCGGGACCCTGACATGCATCAGACCAAGAAGGGTAATCAATGGTATTTCGGGATGAAAGCGCACATCGGAACGGACCGCGACAGCGGGATTGTTCACACTGTAATTTCCACAGCGGCCAACATTTCTGACATCTCCCAAACCGATAAACTTCTGCATGGGCAAGAGACCCAGGTGCATGCTGATGCCGGATATGTAGGGGTTGAGAAGCGCGAAGAAATCGCGGAAGAAGATCCCACTGG
>OJFK01000014.1_pt1 | contig 69559 bp, 61 predicted proteins | sample 1594101 | NCBI WGS metagenome assembly OJFK01 (sample SAMN05416723, study PRJEB24817) | seawater metagenome | isolation source: Sea water | place: Canada:Atlantic | collected 2013-07
GCAGCGTCAGATGTGTATAAGAGACAGTTAATGAAGCCGCCCTTCCTTTAATTCCTGAGAATTTTGCTCCAATCCATGAATATGACCATTGCGGTGGTAGCCCGGGAGAGGCGAATTTTCGCTTTCGATCTTTTTCCTTTGACCCGCCGGTGGCGTATCCTGGAGAAAAAGTCACTCTTCGGTGGGAAGTTTCAAGGGAAGGTTCTCTGAGTATTAACAACGTTGGACCGGTTACTGGACCGATTGGTGAATATGAATTTAGCATGCCCAGAGAGGGGCATTTTCTGAAACGGTTCATTTTCAATTTTGAGATGGCTTTTGGCACTGTGACCTATCCGCTCGAAATTTATCCGGCAGCGGTGATTCAAGAATTCAAAGCATCTCCGTCTCTGGCAGAACCTGGAGAAGAAATCACCTTCAAGTGGCGCACTCGAGGTGGGAATTATCCCGTCACCTTGAGTGATGATCGTGGATTTTCCGTCGAGATTACGGCTTCGCAATTTTCTCATACTCCGTTAGATGCCCAAGAAGGAGAACGGAGGGTCTATACATTAACGATGCGTGATGAACGTGGACCGATCTCAGCGCAAATCACAGTGATTTTTGGAGAAGGGCGATTAGATTTCGAGGGATGGAAAAAGTTTTATGAATTTCCCGTGGAAGATGAAGATGCCGATTCTCTTGGCGCATTGTTGGAGTATGCCATTGGTTCTGACCCGCGGTCGTCTACCGATTTTCCTCTTTTGATCGAAAACGATGAGAGAGGATTTCTTAATCTGCGATATCCGGAAAATCTCGCTGCGAATGGGGCACGGCTAACATTACAGTATTCGAGTGATTTAGTCGCATGGAGATCGGAGCATTCGGATTTCCGCCTTGTCGGAAGCGCGCTTCTTCCTGATTCAAAAATTAGCATTAAGCACCATCGCTCCTTGATTAAAGGACCACTTTTGAATCGATACTTTCGGCTTCTTGTCGAACTTGCTGAGTAGCGAGTGAGATACGACTTTAGCTCCCAGATGGGCCGGCAATACTGTTCTGGCTGCCGGGCGATTTCTTCGGTTAGGCAGATGCTGATTTGAGTGATGCCTTCGGTTGGTTGCCTTCTCGGGAGACTTCTTGATACGCCCTGAGGGGTGAGTAAATCTAGTTCAATGATCTTGCGTTTTTGATCGCTTGAGCAACGGACTGCCTGCCGAGGGCCTTGCGTTGTGCTGGTCGATCGGAGGATCCTTTTGGCTAATCGGCGGGGTGGGCATACTGACCGTCGTCTTTGAACTTGCTTTTAGAGGTTAGAAGGTGGGGTTCCAATAGGTTCCCTGACCCGGGAGGACGACCCACTGGTTGAAGCCTTGGGAGTCACTGCCGAGATGCCATTTTCCTATCATGCCTGTGTGGTAGCCGCCTGACTGTATGTGCTTGGCGACGGTGTCGCGGGCCCTATCGAAGTGATTAAAAACGGGCACGCCATTGAGATGGGAATACTGGCCGGTGAGGAGGGTGGCCCGGCTGGGTGTGCAGATCGAATTGGTGACGAAGGAGTTGGTGAAGCGCGTTCCTTCAGAAGCAAGGCGATCCAGATTGGGGTTTTGTTAACCTCAGAGCCATATGCGGAAATAGCGTGCTCGGCATGGTCGTCCGAGAAAATGAAAAGGATGTTCGGTCGCTCGGCAGAATAGGCGGTTGCTGCGAGGGCGAGAAACAGGGGCGCAATAATGCTTTTCATGATGCCCTAGGCCATCAGTGGAAGGATGAGCGGTTAAGGAGCCTCCTGATAAATTTGGCGGATTAAAAGAAGTGAACTTTTTGGTAGAATTGTCATAATATGGGATGTGGTTCTTTTTGAGAGGGGCTATTCTCCATGAAGTTTCTCATTCTCATCATCTTAGGTGCTCTTTCTTGTTCTCTTAGAGCGGATAAGCGAGTGCTCGATTTCCTTGATGACTACTGCATTCGTTGCCACAACTCCGAGAAAAATAAGGGGGAGCTTGATCTTGAGAGTATTTATCAAGAAAGCATCACCGGGCATCCTGGGATTTGGGAAAGGGTGGTCAAGCGGATCGCGTCCAGGGATATGCCTCCGGTGAAGGCACGTAAACGTCCCTCGGGGAAAGACTATGCGGTGGCCTTGGAGACCTTGGTTGGAGTTCTCGATGAACATGCTCGCGCGCATCCTTCGCCGGGTCGGGTTGAGACTTTTCGGCGCCTGACGCGGACTGAGTATGAGAACTCCATTCGCGACTTACTTGGAGTGGAAATTGACGTAGCGCGCTTTTTGCCGAAGGACGAAGAAAGTCATGGCTTCGATAATGTGACGGTGGGAGGCCTTTCGCCGACGCTCTTGGATCGCTATATTTCAGCGGCGCAGAAGGTGAGCCGACTTGCGGTAGGAACGCGCTCCAAGAAGCTAGATGGATTCACCTATCGAGTGCCAGCCGATTTTACGCAGGAGAAACACGTCGAGGGATTGCCCTTGGGGACTCGGGGAGGGGTCGTTCTTGATTACACCTTTTCGCAAGATGGTTTTTACGAGATGGAAATTCTTCTTGCCCGGGATCGTAATGAGCACGTGGAGGGGCTCAGTGGATCTCACGAAATGGAAATGCTGCTCGATAAAGAGCTGATCAAATCGTTCACGGTGAAGAGGCTGAAGGATCACAGTAAAATTGATCAACATCTCAAAACCCGTTTTTTTGTGAAAGCGGGTCCTCGTAAAGTGGGTGCGACTTTTATGGGGAAAGGGGCGTCTCTTTCTGAGAACAAGCGGCAGCCCTATGAGGCTCATTTTAATCTTTTTCGTCACCCCCGACTTTCTCCCGCCATTTACCAGCTTTCGATCACGGGACCTTATCAGGCGAAAGGTGCGAGTGAGAGCCCGAGCCGGGATCGGATCTTTATTAAGCGGCCTGAGAAACCCGGGGATGAGGAGGCTGCGGCAATGGAAGTTTTAGGGGCCCTGACGAAGCGAGCCTTCCGGCGGGCGATTGTCCCGGAAGATTTGGAAAAGCCGATGCGCTTTTATCGCAGTGGGTCTGGTTTTGAAACAGGAGTGCAAGCGGCTTTGGAGTCGATTCTCGTGAGCCCGGAGTTTCTCTTTCGGGTGGAGCGAGATCCTGTCGATTCACCTGCGGTTTTTCGTGTGAGTGATTTGGAACTCGCAACCCGGCTCTCCTTTTTCCTCTGGAGCAGCATTCCTGATGAGGAACTTCTCGATTTGGCGATTGCGAAACGTCTGAGTGATCCCGCTGTCCTTGAAGCTCAGGTGAGGCGTATGCTTTTGCATGAAAGATCATCCAGTTTGGTGACGAATTTTGCGAGTCAGTGGCTTTACTTACGAAATCTCGATGGTGTGGTTCCCGATCTAAGAATGTTTCCTGACTTCGATGATAATCTTCGTCGCGCCTTTCGAAAAGAGAGCGAACTTTTTGTCGGAAGTATTTTTAACGAAGACCGGAGCGTGCTCGATCTCCTGAAGTCCGATTACACCTTTTTGAATGAACGCCTTGCCAAGCATTACGACATTTCGGGTGTCCTTGGGAGTCGCTTCCGGAAGGTCATTCTTCGTCCCGAAGAGCGGCGGGGTGGACTGCTTCGACAGGGGAGTATCTTAACGGTGACCTCGTATGCAACGCGCACCTCACCTGTGATTCGAGGGAATTGGATTCTTGAAAATATCCTGGGAACACCAGCTCCGCCTCCGCCACCTGATATTCCATCGCTGGAGGACGTGACAGTGGATGCTTCGCTTTCGATGCGGGATAAACTTGCGAAACATCGGGAAGATCCTTCCTGTGCGAGTTGTCATGATCGCATGGACCCGGTAGGCTTCGCGCTTGAGAGCTTTGATGCCGTTGGTCGGTGGAGAGGGTTCGAAAAGGGCGTTGCCATCGATGTCTCGGGGGGGCTTCCTGACGGACGGACCTTGACTGGAGTAGATCAGCTTGAGGAAGGCTTGCTTGAAAGACCGCAACTATTTGTGAAGACTCTGGCTGAAAAGTTACTGACTTTCGCGCTAGGGCGGGGTCTTGAAGCTCATGACGCTCCCTCTATTCGTCAAATCGTGAGGGCGAGTCAGGCGCATGATTTCCAGTTTTCTTCTCTGATCCTTGCGATCACCCAAAGCCCATCTTTCCAGATGAGGGAAAAATCCGATTAACTGCCCTTATGAACTTTATCACCAAGAAATCATTATCGCGGAGAACTTTTATTCATGGCGTGGGAGCATCATTCTCGCTTCCGCTTCTCGATGCCATGGTTCCGGCTGCGACAGCTTCGACGCAGATCCCGGCGATCAATGCCAAGCGACTCGGTTACATTTTTATGCCCATGGGCTGTGATCAGTCTCGTTGGACGCCTAAGAGTGAAAAGACCCTCGACGAACTCTCTCCGATTTTAGAATCGCTCGCGTCGGTTAAGGATCAGACGACCGTTCTTACCAACATGGAACTTCGGCCGGCCTATCCCGGGTCGCACGCGACATCGAACTCGTCGTTTTTGAGTGCGGCACAGGCAAAGGTTACCGAGAGCACCGATTACTACCTCGGGACGACAGCCGATCAGGTAGCGGCCAAGCAGATCGGACAGAAGACCCAGCTTCCATCGCTGGAGCTCGCGATGGATCTTCTTCAAACAGTAGGGCAGTGCGACAATGGTTATGCCTGCGTTTATCAGAACAACCTCTCCTGGTCCTCGCCGACCACGCCGCTTCCTGCCGAGGCGCATCCCCGTCTTGTCTTCGAGAACCTCTTCGGAGAAGGGGGGTCGCCGGAAGAGCGACGTGCTTCCTTGCTGAAACGTGCCAGTCTTCTTGATTCAATTTTAGAAGATATGAAGCGATTGCAGAAGGGACTTGGTGCGGCAGACCGCGCTCGTGTTGCGGACTACCTTGAATCGGTTCGTGAAGTAGAGCGGCGGATACAACAGGCTGAATCTGATACCAGGGACAAACCGCTTCCTGATCTTGATCGGCCAATGGGAGTTCCTGCTTCCTACGCAGAGCATGCCCGTTTGATGTTCGATCTCCAGCTATTGGCTTTTCAAGGAGATATCACCCGGATCACCACTTTTCAGATAGCGCGTGAGACGAGCAACCGCAGCTATCCTGAGATCGGAATTCCGGAAGCGCATCACCCGCTATCCCACCATGGAAACAATGCGGAAAAGATCGAAAAGATGTCGAAGATTAACACTTTTCACGTTTCCCTTTTTGCAGAGTATCTTGAAAAGTTGAGCAATACTCCGGAAGGAAATGGATCGCTTCTCGACAACTCACTCTTGCTCTACGGCAGTGGAATTGGAAACCCGAACGTGCACGATCACACCAACCTTCCGATCATTGTCGCCGGCGGTTCATCGAGTGGCATGAAAGGAAATCGCCATATTCGCTACGAGAAGCCGGTACCGCTTGCGAATCTTCACCTAAGCCTTCTCGATAAGGTCGGGGTAAAGCTCGATGAGTTCGGCGATAGTACGGGCAAGATCGATGGTCTTTTTGATCCTCTCAGCATATAGCGCAGAATGAGGAAACAACTTTTTTTCTTCATCGCCTCGCTCTCTCTTGGTTTGAGTCAAGCGAGGCCCTTGGTGAAAGCTGTCGAAGATAAGGATGCACACCTAGTTGCTTTGCTTCTCGAAGGGGAAGCGGATGTGAATTTTGCGCAAACCGATGGCATGACGGCGCTACATTGGGCAGCCTACCACGATGATGCTGAATTGGGAAAAGCGCTCTTAAAGAGAGGAGCCACTGCGACAGCCAAGACGCGTCATGGAATCACGCCCCTCTACCTTGCCTGCCTGAATGGGAATGGTTTGCTGCTTAGTGCCTTGCTTGCTTCCGGGGCGAATGCCAACGCCTCCATTGTGGGCGGAGAGACAGCCTTGATGACGGCTTCGCGGGTAGGTGACGAAGAATGTGTCGCAGCTCTCCTTGGAGCAGGGGCCGAGGTGGAGGCGCGTGAGAAAAATGATCAGAGCGCGATCATGTGGGCGGCGGCGGAAGGGGCTTTAAGAGTCGTTGAACTCTTGCTGGACGCTGGAGCTGATCCATTTCGACAGCTCAAAAGCTCAGGATATAGTGCTTTCTTTTTGGCTATCAGAGAGGGAAAAAGCGATCTTGTTGGCTTCCTTCTCGAGAATGGCGGTGATGTTAATTCCGTTATGGATCATGAAAATGGGAGGGGCGATTTTGCAAAACCCAAAACCAGTCCTCTTCTTCTCGCGGCTGAAAACGGTCATTATGATCTTGGAGTGCACCTTTTGGAAGCGGGCGCAAATCCAAATGATTTTCGTTCCGGTTTTACGGTGCTACACAGTCTTACTTGGATTCGAAAACCGGATATCGGTGAATCGGCCGATGGAGATCCCGCGCCGGAAGGGTCGGGTCGGAGGACGAGCCTCCAGTTTGCCCGTGATCTCGTCAAGCACGGGGCAGATGTGAATTTTCGACTAAAGAGGGGAAGGAGAGGCGGGAATGGGCGTGTCAGTGAGATTCAGGCGACGCCACTTTTTCTTGCCGCAGATCGAGCTGATCTTTCTTATATGCAGCTCTTGGTTGAACTGGGTGCTGACCCGCTTCTGCCCAACGATACTGGGACGACACCGCTGCTGGTGGCGGCCGGGATTGGAAGTTTTGCCCCCGAGGAAGAAGCAGGAAATGAAGAGGAGTGTCTCGCGGCGGTGAAGTATCTCGTTTCATTGGGAGCTTCGGTCAATACAGTCGATCAAAGGAGTGAAACAGCGATGCATGGCGCGGCTTACAAGAATCTGCCATCGATGGTTCATTACCTCAACGAGGAGAACGCCGATATCAAGATTTGGAATCAGAACAATAAGCTAGGGCGCACTCCGCTCTTGCTCGCAGAAGGGTATCGACCGGGGAATTTTAAGCCGTCCTTTAAGACGGTTGAGGCGATCAAGGAGGTGATGAAAGCGCATGGCGTTGAGGTTCCGGATGGTCCCAAGCCCAAGGTGAACAATTATGGGGAGTGAGCGTTTAAGAATTCTAGCGCGGTGCTACCCTTAATTTATTTGACTCCCTCAAGCGCAGGGCGAATTAGGTGCCGCAGAAGGTTTTTTCGACCATTTCTTCGGGGAGCGGTGGGGTTTCTAGGTCTACTAAGTCGTCGTTTTCTTCAAAAGGTATGATCCAAGCCCCTGCGAGGTGATTGAAGAGGGTGAAGTCGTCCTTGTAAGCCGCTTGGATGGCTTCCTCGATGCGGTGGTTGCGAGGAATGCGAATTGGGTTGGCATGCTTCATTTCGGAGAGATGCGTTTCTGGTTTTGCCAAGCTCTGCCATTTCTTGAACCAAATCTTGAAGGGCTCTTTATCTGATGCGAGTGCGAGAAGTTTTGCATCGCTTCCTCCGGCTGCGACGAGAGTGAGCTGGCGGAAGAAGAGGGTGAAGTCGAGTTTCTGAGAGGCGAGGAGGTCGAGGGTATTATCGACAAACCCAGCATCGGAATCCGAAGGAAGGGCAAGTTTAGCGCGGAAGCGTGAGAGGTAGTGTTCCTGAAATTGAGGGGCAAATTTTTTGAGGGATTCCTCGGCTCTCGCCACGGCCTTTTCCTCATTCGGGTCGATTAAAGGAAGAAGGGTTTCAGCGAAGCGGGTAAGATTCCAATGGGCCATGACGGGTTGATTTCCCCAGGCGTAGCGCCCGTTCCGGTCGATCGAGCTGAAGACGCGTTCTGGGTGGAAATCGTCCATAAAGGCGCAGGGGCCAAAGTCGATTGTTTCCCCGGAGATGGCGCAGTTATCGGTGTTCATCACGCCGTGGATGAAGCCAACGGACATCCATTGTGCGATCAATCCGGCCTGCGCAGAAATGGCGGCGTCGAGCAGTCCAATGTATGAGCGGGCGACTGGATAGTGGCGCGCGATGACGTGATCGGCGAGAAGCATGAGGGCTTCGTCATCTTTTCGAGCGAGGAAATATTGGAAGGTCCCTACTCGGATATGGCTTGCGGCAATTCGGGTGAAGATGCCGCCGGGCACCATGCCATCTTGTCGGAAGACGTTCTCTCCGGAGGAAACGGCAGCAAGGGCTCGCGTGCTGGGGATGCCCATGGCGTGCATTGCCTCACTGACAAGATACTCGCGGAGGACGGGGCCGAGGGCGGATTTTCCATCGCCCCCTCGTGAGAAGGGAGTGCGGCCGGATCCCTTGAGTTGGAGATCGAAGCGCTTGCCTTTTGGGGTGAGAATTTCGCCGAGAAGGAGGGCTCGGCCATCGCCTAGTATGGGAGAGAAGTTTCCATACTGATGTCCGGAGTATGCTTGGGCGAGTGGGGTTGCTTCGGCGGGCACACCATTTCCAGAAAAGAGAGCGAGACCATTGGGTCCCTCTAACCAGGTGCGATCGAGCCCCAACTCCTTTGCTAGTCCGGTGTTGATCCTGAGTAATTGAGGATCGGGAGGGTTGGCCGGATTCTGTTTCTCGTAGAATCTTTCCGGAAGTTGGGCGTAGCTGTTGTCGAAGGGGAGAGTCACGAGGTAGGAGTTTACTTACGAAGTGATTTTACAATTTCAGCAGAGAGCATGTCGATCAGGCGGCTTTGTGCCGCGACAAGCGCTTCGTATCCATCAGAGTCAAGCGGAGTGCTGAGCGAGCTGGTGCGGCTTGAAACCAGGTTCCCCTCGGGAAGACGATAGACGCGCCAAGAGGATTCAAGAATGGCATCGCCATCAACCGTCCCGTGAAACTGGTGGATATCGGCGCTGACTTGATAGTCGAGTTTGTTATTTGGGTCCCAAGGGTAAGTTTGGATCTTTCCGGTTACCGTTCGGCGGCCAAGGTTTACTCCAAGGACACGGGCGAAGTTGTCGTCCATCGCTCCGCTCCATTGGTGGAGATCGGACATTTCCATCTTGTGGGGAGAGCTTTGAAAAATGAGGTAGGGTCGTTCGACGAGATAGTCGGCTACGATGATGGGGCCGATTCCGATTCCCACGCCTTGGCGTTCTGGCGCTTTCCCCGCGGGAGTAAGGACATAGTAGCTCGTGTTCGTCGAGCTACAGGACAGGAGGAAGCCGAACAAGAGGCTGAGAAGAAAGAATCTGGAGGTCATGGCAAAGAAGAGGATCTAGCGGCGTGCACGGGGGATCTTTTTGGTGTTGGGATCTTTTCCAAAAAGGAGTGAGTTTGGTTTGTCGGCGATCTCGGTGGTCATGCGCTCGATGGAGCGGGTGACACTGCGGAGTTCATCCATGGTGCGGAGGAGGTCACCGTAGACAGCGCCATCGCTGGAAAATGGTTTCATGCTCTTGTTGAGCTGAGCGATCGTAAGGCGAATATCGCTGGGTAGAGCCTTGGTGTCGGCGCTGTTCATAATGCTGTTAAGCGCGGTCATCATTTCCCTGGCCTGAGTGATGGTGAGCTTGGTTTCGGCGAGAATTCCATCGGTGCCACCCAGGCTGCCCTGGATTTCCTTCATCGTGTTAGTCGCTTCTTTGGCGGCATCGGTGAACTCAGTCAGCAAAGGTTCAACTTTGAGATTGTTGAGTTTTTTCAACAAAGCAGCGATACTATCTTCAAGGCGGCCAAATCCGGTCTCGACACTGGGAATGATGAGGCAGTCGTCAATTTGGACAACTCCGGTTGGCGGGATGTCGGGATAGTAATCGAGATCAATGTAGAGCTGCCCTGTGATGATATTGCTGGTTTTGATGGAGGCACGGAGTCCTTGATCGAAGGCCATTTTAATTCCTTCGATCCCTTGATCACGAAGTCTTTCGGGAAAGTGCTGTTTGAGAAGATGATCGTTCAACTGAATGAGAATAGGCGTTTTTTCAACGGTGGCATGAGAGACCAGTTGGTAGGAAATCTGACTGACGCGTCCGACCCTGAGTCCCCGGAATTCGACGGGAGCGCCAGGGTTTAGACCTCGGACTTCTTGTTCAACGAGAAGGAGGAGATCGGCTGCGCTTTTGAAACCATCGGCTTCGGCTTCACCGAGGTCATCGAAAAGAGTGAAGCTATTTACGACCGAAGGAAGTTCGTAACCTTCAGGCATGCCGGGAGGGACTCCAAAATTGATGCGTCCTGAGATGAGAGAATCGAGAGAGGGGAGAACAAGTTGGAAGCCACCGGTGTCGACCTTAAGATCGATTCCGTTGTCGCGCCAGAAGCGGGACTCGGAGTTGACGAGCTGGGCGAATCGTTCGTCGATAAAAATTCCGAACTCAGTGGTGCGGGGCACAGGATCGAAGAAGCGACTTTCGACTTTTCCGACCCGGTTCCCGTTGAAGTAGATTCCGCTGCCGACATCAATGGAACCGGGGTTTTGCGCGATGAGACTGAGCCGGAGGCCAGGCACGCTACTTGGGGTCAGCGGAGGTTGCTCTTCTCCTTTGAAGGCGTATTGCTCGCCTCCGATGGGTCCGGGGTCCAGCTCGATGTAGGCACCGCTGAACACGGTTCCAAGTCCGGAAATGCCGGCGCCGCTCACCCGAGGTCGGACAACCCAGAACTTGGAGTCGAGACGGACAAGCTTCAGGTGGTCGGTGTTGATGCGCATGGCAACCTCAACGGTCAGATCTACGGGATCGAGGTCGATGGATTCGACGACACCGATTTTGACGCTTCGGCAGTGGACTTCTGTTTTATCGACGGCAAGACCATCGGCATTTTCAAAGGTCACGGTCACTATTTCGCCTTGTTCCTGTAGGCTTCTTTTGACAAGCCATACTCCAAGGACCAGTCCAAGGATTGGAATAATCCAAACCCTGCTGATTTTGCGGTCGGCGCTGACCTTTGGTTTTTTAGAATCGCTCATGATGAGGAGGTGCTGCGGACCCTATCCCAAATGATTCTAGGGTCAAATGAGTGAGCTGCAAGCATGGTGAGGACCACCATGAAGGTAAACGATACTGCCGCGCGGCCTGGTTCAATCGACATAAAGTTGCCCATCTGAATCAATGCGACGAGGATGGCAACGACGAAAACGTCGACCATGGACCAACGACCGACGAGCTCGGTAAGCCAGTAAATCTTATTGGCGCTCTTAGGTGACATTTTCACAAGACCTTTGGCGAGGGCACAAAGCCATATCAAGGCGATGATTTTTAGACCCGGGATTAGGACACTGGCGATAAAGATGACGGTGGCGATGGGATAGGCTTTCATTTGCCAGAAGATGGCGACTCCGCCGAGGATCGTGCTTCCTTCGGTCACTCCCAGCTGAGTGATGACCATGATGGGCCAAACGTTCGCAGGAATATAGGCGACCACGCTGGCTAAGAGGAGAGCAATACAACGTTGGACGCTATTCGTTTTTCGTGAGTGAAGTTCGGAGTGGCAACGGTCGCAGACATGCTTCTCGATGCTGCCAACCTGAGCACAGATGTGGCAACTGACTTTTCCTAATTCTTGTGCGCTCTTTAACATTCGACTCCTCCTTCTACAGCGGCATCTTCTGTGTTTTTTTGAGCGAGTGCGACTTCGATTCGATCCCAGAGTTCGATCCGGTCGATTCCACTGACGGAGGCGGCGAGGCTGAGCATCAAGGCGATCATGGACCAGAATCCAAAGCCCATGGAAACATCGGCGAGTTTCATGAGTTTGAGCAAACTAACCATCGTTCCGAGGAAGAAGACCTCGACCATGACCCATGGCTGAATGACCTGAAAAAGGTAGCCCACCAACTGCACCCCTGGAAGGGTTTTTCCTCTCGAAAGGGGGATGCAGATGTAGAGAAGAGAGAAGAGAATGGTAAGGGGAAGAACAAAAATGGAGACTAGAACAGTGATGGCAATGGTATGACCTCCCTGAAGCCAAAGGCGGACTGCGGTTTCCACCATGCTTACGGTGGTCGCGCTGCCTTGTACATCCAAGGTGATGAAAGGAAGAGCGAGCATTCCGATGAGAAATAAGGTGCCAGATAGGCCGAAGGCAATCGCGCGCTCGAGGCTCTGAGGTCGGTTCCGGTAGAGAAGGGCACCACAGGTATTGCAACTCGCTGACTGACCTTCCTCGATCAACTCGACTTCGTGCAGCGAGTCACAGAAGCGACAGGCGACTTCATGGCCTTCATCGCGCAAGCGAGGCCAGGTCTGACGGTGGAGAAAATTCAAGATTGTTCGGGAGTAGCTTGGTGAACAGTGATTTGGGTGAAGGGAATGATCCAGTCTTGTTTATTGCAAAAATTGACACAAACGCGCTGGATTGTGCGGTGGAGTTGGCTGTATTTTGGTGCGACCTCAGCCGAGAAATCAGCGAACACTTCGGAGTTGATTCCGAAGATCGAGTTGATCCGGAAATTCTTTGAAAGGTTATTGGGATTCATTTCGAAAAATGATCCGGTCGGGATGGATTTACGGGCGCCTCCCAAGTGGATAATTTCACCATACTCGGGAGTTTGCTCAATGATGCGGCCAAAGGTGTTAGCTGAAAGCACGAGCCATTCGCCTTTGGTTTCGGTGATTTCAAGAGCGAGGGCCTGAAGCGCCAGCGTTTCCTTGTCTGGCGGTGTGGCCGGTGCTTCCTCGGGTATTGTCGCTTTTTCGGGAGGAGCCCCCAAGGCAAGCGATGAGATGAGGAGGATAGAGAGAAGAAGTCGTTTCATGAGAGAGTTAACGAGCGCAGGAGTTTGACGGACCAAGGAAATAGGACTGGAGTCTCGCTGCAGAATGACCAAATGCCAAGACAGCAGATAGCCGGTGAACGGTGAACGGTGGGAGAATACAAAAAATGAGAGAGCGTTACGCGTCCTCATTCTGTGGTTGTGCATCGGGTTTTGCCTTGCAAGCGAGAACGATGTCCCGAGGAGCTATTCGAGAATCGATTAGGAAACCCGGGAGATCATGAAAAAGACGCGGTGACTCTCTCTTTGGAAGGGCTCAGAAGCAGAAGCCGATGTTAATCTACTCTGCGAAGTCGTCGCTACCAAGGAAGACGTCATTATCGATGACATGGTCGTCTTTATGCTCGGCCTTGCCCACGAAATCACTCTTAACGGTGTCGAGATGGGTGTTGTCATCAGTCACTGTAATCGGGCGGAAGGCGTCCATTTGTTCCCCCTCAATGAAGACGGAGGTTAGAAAGCTATTGGTGTTGAGGACGATGACAGGGTGGGATTCCAGAAGTTATCATGCGCTTTTTTTAGTTGGTTGTGTCACATCTTGTTATTTGTTGGATGATAAAGAGTTAAAAATTGGAATAGTTGGGGATCACAGTGTCCATTTCCTTTGCATTGGGGATTTGAGAGATTTATCGAGGGTTAATCCAAAAACTCGACTAAGGGCAGCGGGTCGCCTAGTTTAAGTATTCGCTTTTTATGACTCCACTTTTTCGAAAGATTCTGGGAATGAACTGGGTGCTCGTTTTTACGATGTATGCCCTTCTGATCTTTGGTGTCTTTGCGATCGAGAGTGCGGCGCGGCATCTCCCTGTTCCTGATGGTTCGGGGATGGGAGGGGGAGAATATTATGCTGGATTGCATAAAAAGTGGATGCTTTTGGGTACGATCGTCTACTTTGCAGCCGCTTTGATTGACTACCGCTGGGTTCGCTGGCTGGGGGTTCCGATGTATATTATGGGAATCAGCTTAATGGTGCATGCAATGAATTTCGGCGATGAAACCCACCGAATTACTGTTCCCGGGATTGGCTTGAAATTTCAACCGACTCAAGTTGCCATTGCTGCGGGGATTATTGCGATTGCTACTCTGTCGCAGGACTTGGTGAAGGTTCATCGTCTCCTTGGCGCCCCGATGGTTCGCGTGGCCATCATTGGAATCTTAACCGGTGTTCCCTTTTTTATGGTGGTGAAGATTGGTGATATGGGGTCGGCGCTTGTTTGGGTTCCCGTGGCGGTGGTGGCTCTTCTTGTTGGTGGAATTCCCTGGCGTTACCTGACCTTTATGCTGGCTCTGGTGATTGGAATTCTGCCCATTACCTATTTTATTCTCCTCCCGAGTCTCTCAGAGCGGGGAACCCAGCGGATCGAGAGCTACCTGGAAACGATCGAAAATGGTTACGTCACTAAGACAGATGAGAACTGGGCCGCTTACTGGGTCTCGACAGCTGTGGGAAAAGCAGGATGGAAAGGGGGTGGTTGGGGAGCCACTAATTCTCTCCACGATAAACGTTATATTCCGTGGAAGACGGCGCACAACGACTTTATTTTCGCGGTGATCGCGGAAGAGCAGGGCTTCCGAGGGGGCTTAGTCTTGATCTCAGGATTTGCCCTCTTGCTGATTCAGTGCCTCTTTATCGCCTTTTATAGCAGAGATATGGCCGGGCGGCTCATTGTCGGAGGGGTCGTAGGATTGTTTTTTGCCCACATGTTCGAGAACATAGGGATGTGTATCCTCCTCACTCCGATCACGGGAATTCCACTTCCGCTCGTGAGCTACTCCGGAACCTTTGTCTTGATCTGCATGTTTCTTTTGGGACTGGTGCAGAGCATCTGGGTCCACCGGAGCAAGTATATCGAGGTGGACTAAGAAGTTGCCAGCTTCCCTAGTAATGACGACTATTCCCTAAAGGTGATTACTGGCATTTCTTATCAACGTGAACTCTGGATCGCTATTTTAGTGGCGGTCTGGCTGCACGTTTTGGTGTTTTGCATCTTCGCTGCCCTTCTTCTCTTTGAGCTGATCGCCGGAAAGGTGAGCGAGGCAAGAGATTCTGAGGAAAAGGATTCCGGGGAGATGAGCGAAATAGTCATCCGATTTGAAGAAGATCCAGTCCCAGTGATCGAGGTTCCAGTAGTGGTTCAGGAAGAAGAATTACCCTTCTCTTCCGAGCGCCCTAGATATGCTCAGCCGGAAGATGCTCAGGAGACGGCTGCTCCTGAGAAGGCAGATTTTTTTGGAAAAAAAGACACCGTTGCTTCCAGTGATGCCAATGCGATGGCGGGGGACAAGAAAGAAATCGCCTTGTCTGGAGACCGAGAGGTTTTGGAGGACATTAAAGTGACCAATGAAAAGTTCAATGATGGGCCGGACAAGGGCAGTGGGATTAAGGGGGAGTCGATCGGTAAAGTGAGTGAGGGGGAGGACTCGTCCTCTCGGGAAAAAGTCGGTCCTACTCTTGCTGAATCTAGGCCTTTGGAGAAGACGGCGATGGTTAAGGATGTGCCCGTGGATTTCGTGGATACAGAAGGGGTGACGGAAACTCTCGATGATGCGATGGTAAAAAAAGCGCCCAAAGAAGAAGTGCAAGCTAAGGTTGAGGAAACTTCTCCGATGAAGAAGAAAGATGCCAAAGTCGTCAAAAATGAAGGGAGCTCCCAAGGAGAGTTCCAATCCCAGCAATCAAAGACGAAAGTTCAGGGGACACTCAATGCCTCGGGAAAAGGATCGCTCAATGTCGAAGACAGTCCCTTGGGCCGCTATCAGGAAACAATTTTCCGACTCATCGAGCGTGAGTGGCAGCCGAGACATTTCAAATTTCGAGTTCATTCAGCTCCCGGCCATATTACGATTCGCTTTTTGGTGGATGCGAAAGGAAAGGTGTCGGGTCGGAGGCAGGTAGAGATGAGAGGAGCGTCCGACATGCAGAGGGCGATCATTCTCGACTCAATCCAAGCCAGCAAATTTCCAGTAATGCCTATAGAAGTCAGTAAAGAACTGGATGGGGAACTCCTTGAGCTTAACATCACCTTCAACTATTAGACGTCTATGAATTTTACGGAAGCCATAGGTGAGACTTGGCAATTTTTCAGTGGTGGAGGACTCTTTATGTTCCTCCTCGTGCTCTGTTCCATTGCGGCCCTGACTGTAATTATCTTGAAGGCCCTGACGTTGACACGTCTAAAAATTCTTCCGGATCGGCTTGGACAAGAAGTGGAGAAATTCGAGGAGCATCTGGAGGCGGGAACGCTCAGCGACCTTCAGCAGGAGTTTTCCAAGGGAGAGAATTCGCTTTCTCGCCTCTGCTCAGTTGCCCTTAGAAATGCGGGTCGGACTCAGGGGGAAGTGCAGGAAGCGGTTCAATCGTCGGCACGTGAAGAGATCGTTCGCATGCATTCCGGAATGCCGGTTTTGGAGGTCGTTATTACGATCGCGCCCTTGCTCGGCTTACTCGGTACAGCGAGTGGACTGGTTACTGTTTTTGCTGATTTGGATGACAAGGAAATCATCGGCTTGGGAATTGCGAAGGCGCTCAGCACGACGATTGTGGGAATTGCGATTGCCGTTCCTTCGGTCATTGCCCAGAGCTATTTTAGCAGAAAGATTGAAACTCTTTCCGCAAGACTAGAGGTGCTCCTGGGACGGGTGGTATCCGCTTGTCACCAACACGTTTTTTTCTTTGACAAGTAACTCGATAGAACTGTGGAATTTCATCGCCCCCCCAAAAAGCCCGTCGCGGTGCCGATCGTTCCCTTGATCGATATTTTGGTGACCTTGCTCTTTTTCTTCATCGTGACGATGAGAGAGTATGAGGAGCCCATTCCCAGTCCGGAGATGAAGGTGAGCTTGCCGACTGTGAATTCGCTCAAGGTGACCACCGTGACTAAGGCGCGCTCTGTCCTCTCCCTGAATAAGGAGGGGACAGCTGAGATCGACGGGTTGCCGATTGTGGAAGGCCTTCTTAAAGAAACTCTCATTGCGAACCGGGATTTAAGGAAAGGCCTTAAGTTGGTTCTGCGAGCTGATGAGGACTGCCCTTGGGGGAAAATTCTTGCAGCGCACAGCGCCGCAGTGCAAGCGGGTTACGGGGATGACGAACTAATTTATCGAGTTAAGAAGCCTCTGCCTCCTTTAAGCCCCTCTGAAACTGATCCCAGCTCATGATCTTACCCATTACCCAGTACGGAAATCCTGTTCTTCGCAAGAAATGTAAGCGTGTCACAGAAGTGACCGATGAAATGCGCTCTCTCGTGGATGACATGATCGAAACAATGGAGGAAGCCGAGGGGATCGGGCTAGCCGCGCCTCAGGTCGATCGCGATCTCCAGTTGGCCATTGTCGACGTTTCCCATGACCCGGAGTGCATCAGTTACCTGCGGGTAGATGGAGAGGACGCAAAGATGGAGGATTTGATGCCTCTCGTTTTCATTAATCCAGAACTCAAATTGGGCTCAGAAAAGGAATCATCGACTGAGGGTTGCCTCAGCATCGACGGAATTACGGCGGAGGTGAAGCGTTCCCGAGAGATCATCGCGAGATTAGAGAGACTTGATGGCACGAAAGTCACCGTGGAAACCGACGGTCTTCTAGCGAGGGCGATTCAGCATGAAACGGATCATCTCAACGGAATTTTGTTCACGGACCGAATTTCTACGGCCTCAAAACTATCGATCCGAAGAAAATTAAAAAGATTAGGGAGTTGATTAATATTATTGTTGAATGAACTTTGAATTAGAGGGTCTACAAAGTGAAGAGTTAAAGATTGTCTAATACGCTCCCGGAGCGTCTTTTCCCTAGATCCGCCTAGCATGGAAGTTTCGGGTCATCGAGCTTCCAGTCTCCCTTTGAGAGTGGTGGCTATGCGTCAGGCGTTCGCGAAAGCTTGATTATCGTCACTCGGGAACTTGCTCGTTTGGATTCGTAAATCTGTGCATCACCGCATTTAGGATTATGCCTGAGATTCTGGAAAAGTGGCCCTTGGTAAACCTAAGCTTGTGCTCGTTGTAGCTTCTGGTGCCGGTAAGGAAGGAGTTCTCCGTCAACTTGCGAGGCAGAAAGGGAGCGGACCTCTGCATCACCTTCGTGTCGGAGAGACCGATATCCAAGCATCATGGAAATGGAAAGAGATCCCTGCGAAGGGGATGGGTCGCCGCGTTAACGTCGTATACGACTGCTCGTCATATCGAATTCAATGTCATTACAGAAATGCTTCTTGACGGGGTTAATGGAATTATTTTTTTGCTCCGGTTCACACATGGCGAGTTGAAGAAATCAAAGATTCACTCCAATCTATGATCCTCATCTGACTCCTTACGAACGGGTAATTGGAGACGTCTCAATTGTTCTCCACGACCATTGGGCTGAGAATATCCTTGGCTTTGATTCCGCTATGCTCGATCAATTTCAAGGCTTAAGGGAAGCGGACGTGTCCCGTTTTTGACTCGAAGTGAAGGTGATAATCTTACAGCACCTTCTTGGTGGTAGATGGAGGGCTTTTTCAAAAAATCGACCTCCCATCATGGAGTAAGCCGAGCAGTCGGAGCTCTAATTTATTTTTTAAAGTCGTCGTTGCTGTACATCTGACCTGATGCGCGATCTTTGGTGGCAACTCGAATTCTGGCGACCTCGCTTTCAGAAATCTGACTAGCGCGGTTCTCCCAGCCACTGCGGATGTAGGTCATGAGATCTGCAAGATCTTGATCGTTAATCGCGGTGTTTTGGGCAAGTCCAGGCATAAATGCGAGAGGGGTAAATTTCTTTCCGTTGATAATGATGGGACCTTGGAGGCCGTGAAGAAGAATTTTGGACAAGCGTTCATGGTCTTCGGTGACCCAATCTGAACCATTGAGTTTTGGCCCTAAATTGGGGAGACCTTCACCATCGGGTCCATGGCAGCCAATACAAGCGGCGCGGCCGAGGTAGAGTTCCTTTCCTCTCTTATGGGAAGCGAGGTGCTCACCCTTGAGAAGGATCATTGGATCGATTTCTATTTGAGATCCTTGGAGTGACTGTTTCAGCCATTCGTCGAATTGTTTGTCTGAGTATTGGCCCTTGTTGATCTTGGCGAAAGCGGATGCAGTTTGGGCTAGTCCGACAATTGCCGCTTCACGAACGAATGATTTTTTCCCGTGATCTTTAAGAAGATCACCTAAGACATTGAGAGAGTTCGCCGAGGGGATAGTGGCTAGCACCCGCGCTTTATAGGGGAGGATTGCATCGGTGTCTTTCAGGGCGATGACGGAGGCAGCCAGGCTGGTCAGTTCGCTGTCAGAAAGCGAAAGCGAGGCATAGAGAGCGGAAGTGATCAAGTCTTCGTCGGAGGATTGGAGGAGGGGATTTAGATCAGAGGCAGTCAGTGATCCAAGGCCTTCAAGGGTCCAAATTGCATGGATCTTAGCCGTGCTCTTAGAGTCATTTGCGATGAGCTTGCGGAGGAAAGGGGCGGCGTCGGCAAGTTTCCGGTCGATGATTTCTTTTTGTGCAAGATCCCGATGAATGCCATTTTTCGAAACGAGAATAGCGGCCAGTGATTTGGAATTGGCTTTTTCGAGATTCACCATCTTGTCGAGAGGCTTTGATTTGGCGCGAATGCGGTAAATCCGGCCATGACCAAATCCTGGTCCATCGAGCCCACGACTAAGAGTCTGGCGACGGAGATAGGACGTCATGTAAGTTTTGTGCTGAATGATGCCGTGATACATATCGAGCAGATAGAGGCTGCCATCGGGGGCGGTGTAAATATTAACGGGGCGGAAACGCTCGTCGGTCGAGGTTAAGAAATCACGCTTATCAAGAGGATGGCTTCCGGAAACTTTAATTCCGGCAGCGTCGACTTTGATCGCCTTGACGAGTTGAGCTGAAGATTCACACACAAAGGCCCAATTTTGAAATTCTTCAGGAAACTGACCGCCACGGTAAATGGCGGGGCCACATGCGCCAGTGGCGTTCGTCAACTTGAAGGTTTTCGGTGAAATAGTGTCACTGCTGTAACCATTCAGCGAAGAAATGTAGGCGCGGTTCAATCCTGGATTCACGCGACCTGGAAACACTGCGTTGGATCCAATCCGGCTCGTGATGCTTGTTTTCATCTTCACTTTGGGATTTCCAATGAGAAGGTTAGGCCAGGTGCGATCGCCGATGAGAAGGGTGCTATTTGAATTGAAGTAAAGCCGGCCAAAGTTGTCTTTAGTGATTCCCCATTGACCCCGGGCGAAGGTTTTTTCTTTCGTAAGCTTACCATCCTTCCACTGGTAGCGGTGGGAGCTTTTGGAGTTATACATCCAGTTATCGATGCCAAGCATCATCCCGTTTGGCTTATGCTCGACGTTGCTTCCGCGAGAGTAGTTGTCATCGACGACAACTGGTTTTCCTTTTGGCTTGTCACCGTCACGTTCGACAAAGAACAGCTGGGACTGGTCGCCGTAGATGATTCCGTTGGGCACCAAAGCGATTGTTCGTGGGAGGAGAATCTTATCGAGAAAGAGCGTGCGTTTGTCGGCCTTTCCATCTCCCGTGGTATCTTCCAAAATTGCGATGCGTCCCACGGGTTCGTCTTCACCTTTTCCGTCAATGTCGGGCATGTAACCCCGCATTTCAACGACCCACATGCGGCCTCGGCCATCGAAGGTGAGCGCGACGGGCTTATCGACTAAAGGTTCGGCGACAACCGATTCGATAACAAAATCTTCGTGAATGGTGAATGTTTTAAGAGCATCTTCAACGCTGAGGACGGGGGCTTCGGGGATCAGCGCTCCGGGGACGATGTCGCTCATTGCATCGTGACCCTTGCGGTCACCATTCTGGGCGAGGGCGATCGGTGCAATCAGAGTGCTCGCCAAGTAAACGAAAATACGGCAATTCATTTCTTATTTTACAACTGTTCTATCGAAAAGCTAACGAGAAAAGTCGTCTATTTTAAAGAACTTCACTGATCTTCTAATGTGCTGATCGATAGTGATTTGAGTGTGATTGAAAAACGCTCGGGAAATTTTCTGGAGATTTGCGGGGTGATTGAGACCCTCAAAAGGGTATTTTTGGTAATCCGCAGGAGGAAGCATGTCAGGGGCATCGGTTTCAAGAAGAAGACGATCTGCCGGGAGCAGTGTGAAGATATCGAGTTGCTTTGCTTTCCTCTTGTCGAGGAAAACGCCCGAAAAGGAAAAGTAGGCGCCAAGCTTGGCAAGTTCGCGGCCCGTTTCGAGAGATCCTCCAAAGGAGTGAATTAGGATGGGAGGAAGAGCTGGCAAGCTACGGAGGCAGTCAAGGAGCGGTCCCCAAGCCTTGAGGCAGTGGATGGTGGTCGGTCGATTGAGCTTGGCGGCAAGTGCAAGCTGCTTCTCGAAGACTTCAATCTGGCTTGAAAAGTCGGGCTCTGTCATCCAGCGATCGAGTCCGCATTCGCCCAATCCAGCACGGGGGAACCGTTGAAGATACTCTGCAAGGGAAGATAGCCAGTCGTCGGGAAAATCGTGGATTCGCCATGGATGGAGTCCGAAGGAAGGAGTGATGAATGCAGGATGCTTTTCAGCAAGATCAGCGACAATAGGCCAATCCGTGGGGCCGGTTCCGTTGACGACGCAGTGGACGATGCCCGCCGATTTCATTTCCTCGATGATTCTATCCCGCTTCCCGTCGAAGCGTGGATCCGCAAGATGGTTGTGTGAATCGATCAGCATGCCTGGAAGCGTTTGATCAGCTCTTTTGCAGAATGCTGGAAATTCTTCTCAGCGCAGCTCTCAGGAGAGATAGTGCATTCGGGTTCCGGATAAATCGAGTCATCCGAGCCGGGTCGGCGATAAGCAAGGTCGTAATGGTCGATTAGAATCGATTGCAGGAATGAAGACCAGTTGGAGGAGTCGATCTGCTGAAACCAATTTTCAATTAGTGTCTTTCCGCGAAGCCTTGTGAGACCACTCAGAGTTTCTTTAAGAGAGTTGGGGTCGTCAATGAAATGGCGGTAGTCGTCGGCGAGAATGCGCGCGCGCTCAGGCAGGGGGAGATCAAGAAGGACCAGGCGGCTTTTGCCCAAGCGTTTCCAGAGAGATGCGGGAAGCTGAAGTCGACCGATGCGATTGGATTCTGCTTCCGTGAAGACGGGGCGATTCGGATCATAGTCTTGAAATGCTGACCAGAGAAGGCTGTCAAAGCGACGTTGGGTGGGCTGGGCGCTATCGGGAGCGTTGCCCAGGATGGATCCTCGGTGATTGGCGAGACCTTCTAGATCGAGAATCTGGGCGCCCTGTTTTTTAAGCTCGTGGAGCAGGCGGGTTTTTCCGCATCCGGTCAGTCCTCCCAGAACGATCAATTCGGGCTTTGAGGAGCTGATCGATCGTGAGAGATCGGTGATGATCCACTTGCGCCAAGCTTTGTATCCACCATCGAGGATTCGGGCTCGCCAACCGATGGATCGAAAGACGACGGCCATTGAGTTGGAGCGCATGTTGCCGCGCCAGCAGTAGACGAGGGGGGCGAATTCGCTATTCTTTTGGCTGAAGTGGTTCTTGAGGTGAAGATGGATGTTCTCCGTGATCAGGGTGGCCCCGAGTCGCCGTGCCTCGAAAGGACTGGAGGCATGAAGAAGGCCGACCTCATGGTGCTGTTCGTCAGCGAGGACGGGGAGATTGATCGCTCCCGGAATGTGATCTTCTTTAAATTCCGAAGGCGCTCGCACATCAATAATATCATCGAAGTCACCTGGCGTGACCGGGATCGAGACTCGTTCGGGGAGCTGCATCTTAGAGCACCTCTACCACGAGGCTGATTTCCACTGAAACTCCAAGAGGGAGTGAGGAGACCCCGACGGCAGTGCGAGAATGTTTTCCTGCTTCTCCGAAAATGTCTACGAGAAGATCGGAGGCTCCGTTGATGACCTGAGGGTGAGCGGTAAAGTTGGGTTCAGCATTAACGAAGCCGCTGAGGCTTACGATTTTTTTAACCGCACTCAGGTTCCCCATTTCTGCTTTGACGACGGAAAGACGTGTCAAGATGGCGAGCTGAGAAGCCTTCTGGGCTTCCTCGATACTGCATTCAGTGGGGATTTTTCCTTTGAAGGAAGCTTCTCCTGCAATGGGCAGCCCACCAGAAATATGGAGGAGGTTTCCGCTACGGACACAGTTTAGGTAGGAGCCAACGGGCTTGGCAACCGGGGGTAAAGTAAAGCCTAGTGCGGTGATTTTTTCTTCAGGAGTCATCTGACTATTCTTGGGTGTGAGAATTGGTGAAAAAAGAAATGAAATCGAGTCCCGATTTACTCAAGCTGGCCCGCCGTCCTTCCCCTGTAAGACGCTTGCGCGTGTAGTAAGAATGCTTGGAGCGAGTCGTTCGCACATAACTGATTGTGGGACCATTGACCATGCGGTGGCTGGGGATGACCGCAAGCGGAATCCCTGAGTCAGTGAAGGAAATTTCCCAAGAGGCTGAGGGCTTTTCGTGGCTTCCTTTTTTGAGCCAAGAATAGCGATCGACGATTTCGAGGGCGCGAATGCGGGGGACCGTTACCTTATAATAAGGGGTCGCACCACTTAGAAAGGCAGGGATGGTAAGATCGGGATTATTCTTCTGGGCGAGAAAGAGTGAGGCGATGTCGATCCCAATGAGATTCATCCCGTTGTAGAGGCCGTGGGGATTTTTTCCCTTTAAGACTTTTTCGTGCCAGTCGTCAAAATTCTCGGTGGCGAGGAGATTCAGTTCCAGGTGGAGGTGGGATCTTTCTCGCGTGATTCCCTGACCGGTATATCCCATTTTTCCTAGGGTAGACCCTCCGAGAAGATGTTGCCCTTCGGTGACCGAAGTTTCAGAAAGGTGTGCGTAGAGGCTATAAAACGGGCCCGATCCCCATTTGTGCTCCACGACGATATACTTTCCGTAATTACTGCCTCCTGAGTTTGGGTTCACGTAAACAACGGTGCCTGCAGAAATCGTCCTGACAATATCTAGGGGCCGATCGTTCCGGTCTCTCTTCATGGGTTTGATGTCGAGACCTTCGTGAAACTTGGTGGCGATGATTCCTTCGCGATCAGTATTTACGAGGGTTCGAACAAATCCGTACTGCCCTGCAGCCCAGGGCTTAGAGTCCTTCCCGTCGAAGTGGCGGGGAACCCACATGTAGAAATCCTCCGGCTTTCCATTGAAGATCGCGCGATTATCGGTCGGAAGAGTTAGCTTGAGAGGCTCATCGGCCAGCCCCGAAAGAGGAAGAAGTAAAAAGAGGAGGAGCTTCATTTCTTAGCCTTCTTCAGTTTTTCCTTAATGACTTTTTTACGGAGAGTCCACATTTCCTTACTGTCTCCTGCTCTTGGAATCATGAGGTCGAAGCGATTTACTTCGATCTTTTGGAGGCCCTGCCAAACGACGCTTTGTCCATCATTGACTGGCTTATCGATCATGACAGCGTCGAGAGGACGACCATTGAGCATGGCGATGCACCAACTTTTTTGATGCTGAGTCGTGACTGCTGCGAACCGCTGTCTCGCGACTTTAGAGAGGTAAAAGGTCGCGCCATAGGTTCCATCATCCGCGACGAAGGGTTTGAAGCTGGTGAGATCCTTGGTGAAGAGTTCAGGACTGCGTCGGAAATAGATTGTTTTGCCGTAGACCGCTTGGGGGAAGACCATTTTGGCTCCTTCCGACTGATGGCCCTGGAAGTGGAAGGTGAGGCGATTAGGAGCTGGCTTCTTGCCCATCGCATGGAGCGACGGTGTGAGGATGATAGCGAGGAGAGGAGCAATTAAGAAACGCATAGCATACTATGGAAAGAGGTATCGCTGGTGTAAAGGGAAGATGGGAAGGGAGAAATCCTCAAAAAATTCAAAATTCAAAATTAGGAAACTGAGAGATAGGGAGTTATTTTTCCAAGTCAAAGAAGCGAGCGAGGAAGCCGCCGCCGTCGTGAGTCAATCTAGCCCCGGATGAAGGGATTACTACGCTTTTCCTGGCCGATGGTGGTGGCGGGTCCGTGGCCGGGGAAGACACGGGTATCCTTGGGGAGAGTGTAGAGTTTTTCGACGATGGAGGCCATTAGGGTGTCGTGCTCACCGTGGGGGAGGTCGGTGCGGCCGACGCCTCCAGCGAAAAGGGCATCGCCGCCGAAGAGCGCGCCTTCCGAAGGAAAGTGGAAGGCCATGGAATCAGGAGAGTGGCCGGGGACGTGGAGAATATCGATGGTAAGGTCTCCGATGGTGATCGAGGTTTCACCCTTAAGAATCTGGTCGATGGAAAAAGGAGGGACGTTGATCGCGAGTCCCCATTCGCGGGCGCGCTGATCCAAGACGAGGTCGGGATCGTAGTCCGCGTAGCTGTATTTTTTGGCAGTAATAATGTCGGCGTCCTCGACGTGGTCGAAATGCTGGTGGGTGAGGAAGAGGTGATCGGCGATGAGGTTTTTACTACCGATGAAGTCATTGATGCCTTCGGGAGCATCGAAGACGAAAATTCCCGATTCTGTCTTAATAAGGTAGCCGTTCGTCTGAACGGAGCCGCCGGTGTAGGTGATGATTTCCACTGCTAAAGATGAAGGTTTAAGAATGAAGGGGGGAGCGAAGGAGTTCGATGGCGGGGAGGATGTCGGCTTGAGGGACGCTGTCCGAGGTGATGCCGTTACCGAGTTTGTTGAGGAGGACGAAGGTCTTCTTTCCGCCGGAGAATTTTTTATCGCGGCCTAGTTTTTCGAGGACGAGGTCGGACGAGATGTCGGCAGGGAGTTCGAGGGGGAGCTGGAAGTGTTTGAGGAGAGCTAGGATACGGTCGCTTTCTTCGCGGCTGAGGCCAGCGTGGTCTTCCGAGAGCGTGAGGGCGGCTCGGATTCCTAGTGAGATGGCTTCGCCGTGGAGGAGGGTGCCGTAGGGGACGGAGGCCTCGATACCGTGGCCGATGGTGTGGCCAAAGTTGAGGAGAGCGCGAGTTCCGGAAGTTTCCTTTTCATCCTCTTCAACGACGCGGGCCTTGATGGCGACATTTCGGGCAATCAAATCTGAGGGAATGTTCTGGTTCAAAGGATCAAGTGCTTCCAGATCGCGTAGCATATCGAAATCCCGAATGGCGGCATGCTTGATGACCTCGGCGAATCCTTCCCTGAATTCTCGGCCGGGAAGGGTGAGTAAGGTGTCGGGGTCGGTGAGAACCAAGCGGGGTTGGTGAAAGGCGCCAATGAGGTTTTTTCCTTCGGGAGCATTCACGCCTGTCTTTCCTCCGACAGCGGAGTCGACTTGCGAAACGATGGTGGTTGGGATCTGCACGAAGGGGATGCCTCGATAGAAGATCGCGGCTACGAATCCTGCAAGGTCTCCAACGACGCCTCCGCCAAGAGCGACCACGAACGAAGAGCGGTCGTGGCCCGCTTGGATGAGTTCACGGGAGAGCTCTTCGACGACCGTCATTGACTTCGATGCTTCGCCGGCTTGGGCAATGTGGGAGCTGGTCAGGAAGCCTGAGGCGGTGAGGGAGGCTTGGACTTGTTCGAGATAGAGGGGTGCGACGTTGCTATCGGTAATGATGGCCGCCTTTCCCTTAAGACCGGCGTTTTTGATGAGCTCACCAGTTTGGGAGAGAAGGCCTTTTTCTAAAAGGATGTCGTATGAGCGGGAGCCGAGATCGAGGTGGACGGTGTTCATGAATGACGGAGGCGGTGCCAGGTTGAGGTGTCAGGAGTGAGAAGGAGATCGATCGGACGATTTGTGAGATCGAATTCAGCAACAAGTTGCTTGAGAAGAGCGAGAGAGGCAAGTGCATCGTAGAGCGCGTCGTGCCAGTTGCGGCCCGGAGCGTGCTTTGAAAATTCATTCAGTCCCAGAGCTTGGCAGAGATCGCCCAATGAGTGCGAGGGTTGGTCGGGCCAGGCTGCGCGGGCGAGTTGAAGGGTGTCGATCCATGGACCAAAACGATGTCCCGGGAAGGTTCGTAGAAATCGTTTCTCTGTGCCATGGCCATGAGCAACGACAGGTCCTGCGCTGAGACGCTTCTTTAAGAGAGGCCAGAGGGAAAGCAGGGATGGAGCGTCAGCAAGGTCATCGGTGGTGATGCCATGAACCTTTTGGGCGGTCCAAGTGACGTCCTGATCGCAGTGGAGAAACGACACGTAGGGGTCCGTGATGTCGGACTCGGCCGACCAAGATCCTAATCCGATTTGAATGGGCGCGTCGGTTCGTCCCTTGGCGGTGCCCGCCGATTCAAAGTCGATGGCGGTGAAGTTGGTTTCGGAAATGGTGATGAGGAAGAGAAAAGGAAAAGTGGAGAAAATACAAACACAGGCATTTCAAATGTGATTCCGACAATGAGAGATTTTGGGACGTGGGGCGAATGGTGGGGATCGTTTTGTCGTTGTCCTGGAAGTGGGCGAGCTTTCGGTTGCGGTGGACGAGGAGGTAGCCGGCGATCTTGGGCTTGGCGCGGGTTTCTGCTTCGCTCATGAATACTGAAGATAATATTCTACTACTTTTTTAATCATTTTTAATGATGAGTCCAAACCGCAATCTCGGTTTCTGCTCCGCAACAAATTCAAAATTTGGAAGTTTTAGAGGGGGAAGTTGGGGGGAGGTGAAAGTCTTTGGATGGGGAAGACCACGGTGGATTGGAACGCGAATCTAACGAATCTGGTTAATCTTGGTTGAGGGGCCTCCGAAGCTAAGCGTCGGGGCGCCACGGCTCCTTTCTACTAAGCGAGGATGGGTTTGACGACGCGGCCATGGACGTCGGTGAGGCGGAAGTCGCGGCCTTGGAATCTCGTGGTGAGCTTGGTGTGATCGAAGCCGAGTTGGTGGAGGATGGTCGCGTTGAGGTCGTGGACGTGGACTTTGTCCTCGACTGCGTTAAAGCCGAGGTCGTCGGTCTTGCCGTGGTTGACACCGCCTTTGATGCCGCCGCCGGCGAGCCACATGGTGAAGGCGTTAGGGTGGTGATCGCGGCCATCAGTGCCGCCTTGGGTCATGGGGGTGCGACCGAATTCGCCGCCGAAGACGATGAGGGTGTCTTCGAGCATGCCGCGTTGTTTGAGATCCTTGATGAGGGCTCCGCAGGCTTGGTCGATGTCCTTGCAGTTCTTTTTGAGTCCGCTGACTAGGCCGCCGTGCTGGTCCCAAGATTCGTGGAAGAGTTCGACGAAGCGGACGCCGCGCTCGATGAGTCTTCTTGCGAGGAGGGCGTTGTTAGCGAAAGAGCGCTTGCCGGGTTCGGCTCCATACATTTCTTGGATGTGCTTGGGCTCGCGGGAGATGTCGGTGATCTCAGGGGCGACGTCTTGCATGCGGGCCGACATTTCATAGGCGGCGATACGGGTTTGGATTTCGGGGTCGCCGACGGATTCGAAGTGCCGGTGGTTGAGTTCATTGATGGCATCGATGACAGCCTTGCGGTTCTGTTTTTCGATGCCTTTGGGATTGGAAAGGAAGAGGATGGGGTCGCCGACGGAGCGGAACTGGACGCCATCGTAGATGGAGGGGAGGAAGCCAGAGTTGAAATTTCCTGCGCCGCCGGAGGGGCCTTTGGAGCCGGAGGAGATGACGACGAAGGCGGGGAGATTGTCGGTATCGCAGCCGAGTCCGTAGGTGACCCATGAGCCGATGCTGGGGCGGCCGAATTGTTGGGAGCCGGTGGAGAGGAGAATTTGGGCCGGGGCGTGATTGAAGGCCTCGGTGCGCATGGAGCGGATGACGGCGATGTCGTCTGCGTGGGAGCCAATGTGCGGGAGGATGTCGGCCATTTCGGTGCCGGCCTTACCGTATTTCTTGAATTTGAATTTTGGCCCGAGGAGATTGTTCTCGGGGTTGATAAAGGCGGATTGGTAGTCCTTGAGGAGTTCGGCGGGAGGTTTGGTGCCATCGAGCCGGGCGAGTTCGGGTTTGTTGTCGAAGAGGTCGAGGTGGCTGGGGGCTCCGCCCATGAAGAGGTAGATGACGTTTTTAGCCTTTCCCCCGAAGTGGGGATTCTTGGGCGCCATGGGATTAAGGTTCCTGGGATTGGCGCGGGCTTCGAGGGATGCGAGGGCGATGGAGCCGAGGCTGAGGCCGCAGTCTTTCATGAACCAGCGGCGGGAGTGGGCGCGTTGGAGGTCTGGGATGATGTTGGGTGGGAGGTTCATGGGAAGGAGGAGGAATTGGAAATGGGGAGGTTGAGTGGCTGGGGTGGGGATATTCACCTGCAGCACCCAAGGGCATTTCAGCCACACTATGAACTGGGCTTTGTTGTGGGGTTTCCTCCTTAGCTACGACGTGACACGTGTCCGAAAATTAGAGACGCATAAAGCCCAAGGCATTCCGTCTTCGCTCAGTGAGCTGCTGCGAGGTGCCTTGGGCTAAATAATTTGCCCCTTTGGGGCGGTGGATTCCTGAGGTTTACTTCACGCTGAAAAGGTCCATGAAGGTGTGGAGCTCGTCGTGGAGGGTTCCAACGGCCTCGGCATCGGTGGACTGTTTGCACTTCATGGCGGCGACGATGACTTTGTGGCAGGTGGTAAGCTTCTTAAGATAAGCGTCCTTGTCGGTCTTTGCTTCACCTGGCTTGAGGCGTTGGGCGAGGAAGTAGTTGGTGACGGTTTCCTGGATCGACTGGGCGTGCTCCTCCTTATTGATGATCCAACGAGTGAGTTGGTGCGCATTTGCGGCAGGGTCTTTGGAAAGTTCGATGATCTGCTTGGATGCTTTTTCGATGGTGACGAAGTCGGTGTGCATCTTTCCAAGGACGTTGTTATCGTCGTAGATACCGCAGGGTACTTGGCAGTGAGCGGAGATCGTCGCGGGAGCAAGAAGGCCAAAGGCACAAAGAAGTAGTAGTGTGGGTTTCATATCGCGCACAAACTAGCGTATCAGCTGACGGAGGCAAGAGGGGAAGGTCGGATTAAGGGACAAAAAAGCTCCACCGCTGAGAACAGGGCGGAGCATTGGGAGAATTGGTAATTTTTAGGCAGTGAGCTCCTTAGTGTTGTCACGGTAGTTTTTGCCAACGGATTTGATGTCATTGTCGCGATCTGATTCGGTCTTGTATTGCTGGGACTGGCCCCTTTTAAGGTTAAGAACTAAAAAAACCCTTCGGTTTTTTCGCTTCGGAAGAGTTCGGAGATAATTATCAGGGTTGAATGAAAATAGGTTGAGGGACGAGTGGAATTTGCTCCTTATTATGCGAGAATCTCAGCGAAGTGCTTGCAGAAAAATTGCCGAGGAAGAGGCGACGTTGAGCGAATCAATGTTTCGAGCCATGGGAATATAGCTGAGGTGATGACAGAGATCCCGAACTTCTTGAGAAATTCCAAAATCCTCGGGGCCCAGAATGAGCGCTACCGGTCGGTCGATGCGGGGGAGTTGATCGAAGGGGAGTGCCTCGGAGCCGAGGTAGGTGCCGATGACGGTGCGGGATTCCGCGAGTTCGTGGAGGTCCGCGATCAAGTCGGGGCTTTTTCGGATGGGTAGACGGAAGAGAGCACCGGCAGAAGCTCTGACCGCTTTGGCGTTGAAGGGTGAGGTGCCTTTTCCAAGAAGGAGACCCGCGCCTCCGAGCGCTGCGGTGTTTCGGATGATAGTGCCTAAGTTTCCCGGGTCCGCAATTTCCGGGAGGATGACTACGGGGCCTTCTTCGAAAACTGAGAGTGGGGGCTGCAGATCAAGTTTTTTGGCGATGGCGAGGTGGCTTCGATGGAATTTAAAGCCGAGTAGTTGTGAGGCTTCTTCGCGAGAAAGATCGACGCCGATCTCGATGACCTTTTCGACTTCATAGGAAGAGTCGAGGAGGCGTTCGACGGCGTGGCGTCCTTCGATGACGAAGTGGGTGTCGGTTTCGCGGGCAGCGAGGAGGGATTTCCAATTCATGGGAAGAATTAAGCGCGTAAAAGGGTGCACCCATTCGGTGCGTCGAAGAACAAAAGAAACTGCTTAAGCGGGAGGTTGCGGAAGTTTGGATTATGGAGTTTGGCGGACTCTGCAGGCTTTAAGGACTTGGGCCCATGTGAAGTCCTTGCGTAGCATGTCGGCGAGGAATTGGTTCTTCTTCGAGAGACCGGAGGCTTTTGCGAGGCGGTCGTGTCGGGTGAGGCGGCTGAAGAGGGCATGTTTGATGCGGGAGCGAGAGACTGTTTTCGAGCCGTAGCCGGAGGGTTGATTGGAGGACCAAAATTTGACGCTCTTTTTGGTGTGACTCAGATAGACGACGAGGTGTCCGCGCTCGTGTTTTCCAATGGCATCGGTCCACCAAATTTTCATGAAGTCGCCGGGGTTTGCGTGGGCGAAGGAAGTGAAATTAACGCCGCAGCGGAGTTCGGTGAAGAGTTTGGCTGTGCCGGGGCCGTTGGCATTCCAGCGACCGAAGAGATCCTCGCCGTCTTGCACTCCGATCTTGGCGTAGCGTTGGAGTTGCTTCCCGGAGAGGGTGAGGAGGTTATTTGCCCGCAGTTTTTCAATGGCCCGGAGGAAGACAATGTAGGTCGCGCCAGAGCAAAAGGAGGCTTTTGAGGATTTGAGATTTTGATGAATAGTGCCGTCTCGGTAGGAGACATTTGCGGCAAGGCGATCGACTGCTTTTTGGGAGGCCTCGTATCCGCCGCCGGAGGGCATGCTCTTGACCGCTGCCAGGACGTATTGATTGAGGACGGGTAATTCAGCGGTGCTTGGAAGGACGAGTGCGCTGAGTAGGAGAAGGGGGAAGAAATATTTCATGATTGGACAGAAGAGTGCAGGGATGTCGCGGCCTGGTTTGAGGAAGGTCTGCCAAGAATTTGTTTGTCGGCGGTAGATTTGGAGTTGGGAGCTTCCGAGTCCAGTAAGAATGCTGTTCCCAATGTCCCGTCTAAGGGCGACTTTGACTTTATCAAGAGTGGTTCGCAGTGGGGCAGATGAAGGTGGGAGTATGAGCCTGAGATATCATGGAGGGAGCTGGTAAAGTGCCTTGTCAGCAAGGAAGCCTGCCTCTTTTCGAGACGCCTTTCAACGACGGATGAGGAGATCACGATCAGAGATGCTTGAAAGGAATCGTTTTCCTGATTTCGTAGGAGAGTCTTATGAGTAAGGGAATTATTGTTGGTGGAATCTTGAGTTTGTCTGTTGGTGCGATGGCGGTGGAGTGGACGGAGATCCGTGGGGGAGAATTGCAGGGGGTGGTGAATGCTCAATTTGTTCCGGTTAAAATCGATTTTGAAAACGACTTGGTGTGGAAGAGCAAGATTCCAGGGAAGGGGTGGTCATCGCCGGTGATGAGTGATGGACTGATTGTCGTGACGACAGCGGTGGGGGAAGAGAAGGTGGAACTGCGGGTCGTTGCGGTGGATGCGAAGACAGGGAAGATTGTGTGGGATGAAAAGGTTTTTGATCCTAGTGAGAAAGACGCGGGGATGCGGCACCGGAAGAATGGTCTCGCGAGTCCTTCGGCGCTGATCGCGGACGGGGTAGTCTATGTGCATTTTGGACATATGGGGACGGCAGCCCTGAGCTTGAAGGATGGTAAGGTGCAGTGGCGCTTTCATGAGAGCTATCCCGCGGTGCATGGAAATGGGGGGAGTATGGTGCTTTGCGAAGGGGTGTTGGTTTTCAGCGCGGATGGGAAAGATGATGCCCTGGTGCGCGGGCTGGATGCGGCGACGGGGAAGAAGATTTGGCAGAAGGATCGCGGGGTGGATACGAAACAGAAATTTTCCTTTGGAACGCCTCTGGTAGTAGAGATGAACGGGGAGTCCTTGGTGGTGAGTCAAGGGAGTGAGCATGTGGGGGCTTATCGGCCGAAGACTGGTGAGCTGGTTTGGTCGGTGGATTGTGGGGTGGGTTGGTCGATCGTGCCGACTCCGGTGCTCGATGAAGGGGTGGTTTATCTTGCGACCGGATTTATGAAACCGAGATTGATGGCAATTAAGCTGGAGGATGCGGTCGGTGACGTGACGAAGACTCACGTGAAGTGGGAGTCGAAAAGGGATATTCCTGCGACGCCTTCTTTTGTGATCAAGAAGGATACCATTTATCTCATTACAGATTCAGGGAAGCTGAGTGCGATCGACAAGAAGGATGGCGAACGACTCTGGGTAGAGTCGTTGAAGCGCAACTTTTCAGCCTCGCCGATGCTGGTTGGCGATCACTTTTATTCCTTCACGGAAGAAGGAATTGGCTATGTGCATGAGGTTTCAACCAAGGGGGCGAAGCAGATTGCCGAGAACGACTTTGGGGAGCCGGTTTTCGCAACTCCGATTATCTTTGATAAGGGGATGATCGTGCGCTCGGAGACGACCCTTTGGAGAATCAAGGGGAATCAGTAGCCGAGCCATGGGCCGAGCCATTTTTCGGCTTCGTCGATGGAGATGCCTTTGCGCTTGGCGTAGTCTTCGATCTGATCTTTCTGAAGTTCGCTGATCATGAAGTAGTGCGACTCGGGGTGCGAGAAGTAGAGGCCGCAGACGGCGGAGCCCGGATGCATGGCGCAGGACTCGGTGAGTTCGACTCCGATTTCTTCTTGCGCATTGAGGAGTTCAAAAAGGGCCGGTTTTTCGGTGTGGTCCGGCTGGGATGGGTAGCCTGGAGCAGGCCGGATGCCTTGGTATTTTTCGTGGATGAGTTCGGTCTTGGTGAACTGGCTGGGGCGCTCGATGCCCCATGAAATCCGGGCGCGGTGGTGGAGGAGTTCGGCGAAGGCTTCGGCGAGACGGTCGGCGATGGCCTGAACCATGATCGCTTCGTCAACATCGTGAGTTTTACGAAGTTCGGCTGCCCATTCATCGGCACCGTGGATGCCGACGACAAAGCTACCAAGGTGGTCGTTTTTTTCGGCAACATAATCACTGAGGGCGAAGTTGGGTTTGCCAGTGGTTTTTTTCTGTTGCTGGCGCAGGGTATGAAAGACGACCTTTGATTTTGACCGAGAACTTGTTTTGGCTACGCGACCGGAGGTAGCCGCCACGACGATGTCGTCGCCATCACGATGCGCTGGGAAAAAGCCGTATATTCCGGTGGCGGTGAACCTCTTCTCGGCGATGATTTTTTCAAGGAGATCTTGGGCGTCATGGTAAAGTTCTAGCGCGATTTTGGCTCCTTCGACGTTTTTGGTTTTGAGAGTTTGGGTTTCCTCATTCCAAACTCCACGGAGTTCCCAAGTGTGGAAGAAGGGGGTCCAGTCGATGTAGTTTGCGAGTTCTCGGAGGGACTGGTTTTTGATGATTCGCGTGCCGGTGAACTCGGGGACGGGCGGACGGTAGTTGGACCAGTCGATCTGCGGCGCTTTAGCGCGGGCTTCTTTGATGGAAATGGTTTCCTTCTTGGGAGCACCGGAAAATTTTTCGCGGGCCTTTTGATGCTTGATTTCGTTCTCGGCGATGAATGCGTCACGGTTTTCCAGCGAGAGAAGGGAGGTGGTAACGGGGACGGAGCGAGAAGCGTCAAGAACGTGAACGAGCGGGCCGGAGTAGTGCTCGGCGATTTTAATCGCGGTGTGGGCGGCGCTGGTGGTGGCTCCGCCGATGAGGATGGGAACCTGCTTGGCGCCAAGGCCGGCCTTTTCGGCCTGCTTGGCGACGGTGATCATTTCGTCGAGGGACGGAGTGATAAGGCCTGAGAGGCCTATGACGTCGGCGTTCTCTTTTTCGAAGGCTTCAAGGATTTTATCGCAAGCAACCATGACGCCCATATCGACAACATCGAAACCGTTGCAGGCGAGGACAACGCCGACAATATTTTTACCAATATCGTGCACGTCACCCTTGACGGTGGCCATGATGATTTTGCCGTTGGAGTTGGCTTTTTCGGCCTCGCGACGGGCGTTCTTTTCTGAGAGATCGGAGCGTTCTGCCTGGAGTTTCTTGGTGAGCTTGATGATGCGAATCTCACGTTCCTTCTCCATAAAGGGTTCAAGATAGGCGACTGATTTTTTCATCACGCGGGCGGACTTGACCACCTGCGGGAGGAACATTTTACCGGCTCCGAATAGATCGCCCACAATGCCCATGCCATCCATGAGTGGACCTTCGATGACGCTGAGTGGCTTCTTGTAATTTTCGAGAGCTTCGGTGGTGTCCTCGACGATGAACTTATCGATTCCTTTGAGGAGGGAGTGCTCGAGTCGTTTCTCGACGGTGGTTTCGCGCCACGTGAGATCTTCAACGAGTTTCTTGGCGCCCTGACCTTTGTATGACTCGGCGAGATCGAGGAGGCGTTCGGTGGCGCCGTCGTCTTTATTGAGCAGGACGTCTTCGACAGCGGTGAGGAGGTTTTTTGGGATTTGGTCGTAGACCTCGAGCATACCGGCGTTGACGATGCCCATGTCCATGCCGGCTTGGGTGGCATGGTAGAGGAAGGCTGAGTGCATTGCTTCGCGGACGGCGTTATTTCCGCGGAACGAGAAGGAGATGTTGGAGACACCGCCGGAGACCTTGGCGAAGGGGAGATTCTCTTTGATCCAACGGGTAGCGTTGATGAAATCGAGAGCATAGTTATTATGCTCTTCGATACCGGTGGCAACGGTGAGAATGTTGGGGTCAAAAATGATGTCCTCGGGCGGGAAGCCGACTTCGTCGACAAGGATGTCGTATGCGCGTTTGCAGATGCGGATCTTTTCTTTGTAAGTGGCAGCTTGACCATTTTCATCAAAGGCCATCACGACAGCAGCGGCACCGTAATTACGGATGTGGCTGGCATTTTTCTTGAAGGCTTCTTCGCCCTCCTTGAGGGAGATTGAGTTGACGATACCCTTGCCTTGAAGGTGCTTGAGTCCCTCTTCAATGATCTCCCATTTGGAGGAATCGACCATGATGGGGACTGCTTGAATGTCGGGCTCGGCCTGGATGAGATCGAGGAAGCGTGACATCATGGCCTTACCATCGATGAGACCGTCATCGAAGCAAATGTCGATCACGTTGGCTCCGTTGATCACTTGCTGGCGGGCGACCTCGAGCGCGTCTTCGAGCTTGCCTTCTTTGATGAGTTTACGAAAGCGAGGAGAGCCGGCGACATTGGTCCGTTCCCCGATCATGAGGAAATTTTTATCCGGAGTGTGATTGTAAACTTCGGTGCCGGATAGGCGGAGGAGGCGAGGGATGGGGGGCATTTGAAATCTGGGATTTGAACAGTGAGATCTGAAGTCTGAACTTGGCTGCTTTTGCGATGGGTTCAGAGGGAAGTCCAAGCTCCGTGGATCTAGACGTTAGCGAGGACGGGGACGACGCGAGGTGCTTTTCCTTCGACGGACTTTGCAATAGCTGCGATGTGCTCGGGGGTGTTGCCGCAACAGCCACCGGCGAGGTTGAGGAGGCCTTCTTCGGCGAAGCCTGCGATGTAGTCGTGCATGTGACTGGGCTCTAAATCGAAACCAGTGGGAGCGAGAGGGTTGGGCAAGCCGGCGTTTGGGTAGCAGGAGACATTGGTGGTCGCGGCGTTTCCAAGATCACGTAAAAAGGGCTCCATGAGGTCGGGGCCGAGCGAGCAGTTTAAGCCAATCGCGAGAGGATTGACATGGGCGAAGGTGTTCCAAAGGGCTTCCACTTTTTGAGCGGAGATCATGGTCTCTCCACCACGACCGACAGCGGCGGAAATGATGACAGGCGCATCGGTGCCGCTTTCTTTGATCGCGACGAGGGCGGCCTTGGCATTGAGAGAATCGAAAATGGTTTCAACCATCAGGATGTCGCAATCGGCAGAAAGGAGCGCATCGATTTGGTGTCGGTAGGCGTCCTTTACTTGCTCGAAAGTCACGGGGCGAAAGGCGGTGTCATTTGCATCGACGACGTTAGTAAGAGAGACCGTCATGGGGCCGATGGCTCCGGCAACGTAGCGCTTGCGGCCATCGTTTTGCGCGACCCGATCGGCTTGTTCTTTGGCGAGCTTGACTGACTCAACATTGAGTTCCCATGTGAGATCCTTGAGGAATTGACTCTCGATGACTCTTTTCTGGAAAAACTCGGGCGATTTAATGCCTCCTGTTTTCCTTGGGTCTTCCACGAAAAATTCAGACTGCGCAAGGACGGTTCCGGAAAAGGTGTTGGTCTCACAGATGTCGGAACCTGCCTCGTAGAAGCGCTTGTGGATGTCAGCGATGACATCAGGGCGGGTGAGCGAGAGGATGTCGCCGTTGTTGAGAAGATCTTCGTGGTTTTCCTTAAAGCGATCGCCCCGGGCATGCTCTTCAGTCAGCTCGTATCCACGAATAGTGGTTCCCATGGCCCCATCCAGGACCATGATGCGTTCAGTGAGGGTTTTTTGTAGCTCCTTGAGAAGGTTATTTTCCATGGCGATGTGACGGTTGGATCTTCTTTCCAAATAGGGAATAATCAAGAACAAATCTACAAATCAAGATATGTTGATGGGTTTATCGATTGCGTGACGGGATAGGGTTGCACTTCCGTGAATTGGTCTTCAATGTTAAATCGAAGAATGGCAGGTAGAGGATTCAATTGGAGCTTGGAAGAGCTTGTGGATTTTGAGGTGGCTCTGAAGGACCCCAGTGCTCCGAACGCGGAGATTGGGCAGGAAATGCGTCGTGATATGCGGGGGATGGACGGATTTACCGACGAAACGCCTCGTCGTCGCTGGGGATTGAAATATTGGCTTCTTTGGGTGAGAGGCGATACCGAAGTTTCGGTCGGGCGGCGCTTGGTGACGGTTTCGCAGGTTCTTGGACTGGCGCTTTTTCTTTTCGCGCTCGTCGCCGGAGTGGGGGTTGTGCGGGGATTACTGACGTCCTACAGCTACGAAAGCGGCCCTTATTTGGAGGAAGTGAATGCGGATGACGGGACGTCCCTTGATTTGACTCAGGTTGATCGCTCTCAAGTGACGGGGCAAAAAGTATCGGCCAAGGGGTTTAATCTATGGGTTTTTCTTGCGGTGACTTTGGGTCTGCAGTGGCTCCTCATTCTAGGGAGTGCAATTTTTTATCTTCTCTTTCAAAAATGGTCTCTCGGTTTGAAAAATATTATTGGAGGTTTAGTGCGCAGATTCTCCGGAGGTCTGGAAAGTGAGCAGTGGGCCGCTTTGATGGGAAACCAACGTGATCATCGCTCCGCTCTGACTTGGCGGCTGAGCCGGATTCTTCAACTGGGAGGGATTGGATATAATCTTGGCTTGGTTGCGGGTCTCTTTGGGCTGCTTTGGTTCAGCAATGTAGGATTCTTCTGGGAATCGACCTTGCCGATGGGAGCTCCGACTCTTGAAAGAACTACGGAGGTTTTGGCGACTCCTTGGGGGGGCGAGCGTCCCAATGATGAGATCATTGCTCTGACCCAATTGAGGTCTGAAATGGATTATCAGTTTGAGGAACCCAGAAATATAGAAAGCCTTTCAATCCGCTCGAAAGCAAATCTTTCCTGGGCGGGATTTCTTTTCATGGCGCTTTGCACCTGGGGTTTGTTTCCCCGGCTCGTTTTTCTTGTGATTTCGATTTGGAAGGAAAAGTCGATCCTCGCGAAGTTGGACTTTCAGGATCGCAGTCATCGGATTCTATGGCGTGAGTTGAGCCACGTTGAGCGCAGTGTTGAAATGGAAGGGATCAAGGATGGAGTTGTTCTATGCGATGTCGGAGGCATTGATGTGGACACTGAGGTGCTTCGCCCTTTTCTTTTACAAACTCTCAGAGTGAACCCCGAGGCGAGATTTGCGGTGGATGTTCTTGATGAAGCAGAAGAGCAAGCTGCTTGGCTGGCGATGCGGGCGGCTCCCTGTGGGATCATCATCCTTGTGGAAGGATGGAATCTCTCGCCCAAACAATTTACGGCGCTCTGGAAACGCATCAGACGGGAAGCGGGAGACGAGGCGGTGATTCGGGTTCTTGTCCTCGGAGAAAGAGCGGGCGGCCATCCGGCAAGACCCCCTGAAGCAGAGCTGAACGAGTGGCAGACTTTCATTGATTCCCTGCGCGATTCTCTGATGGAGTGTCTCGCGTATGATGAAGAAATCCTGATTAAAGATGAGCAATCCTGAAGGAGAGATTCCCACCTTCGCAGTGGTGGGAAAAATTAATATGGGGAAGTCCTCGGTCCTCGCGACTTTGTTGGAGATCGATAATGATCGGGTGGTGCGAGTGAGCGCCACTCCTGGTGCGACGACTCAGTGCCAGGTGTTGCCGGTCGAGTTTGATGGGCGAGAGATGATCCGATTCATCGATACCCCTGGCTTCTCTAATGCGCTTGAGGCGATGCGGGCGATTCAGGAAATTCACGGTGAGGGAACTCCGGATTTGGCTGCGGTAAAATTGTTCGTCTTGCGGGAAATTGACGGAGGGCAATTCGAAGACGAGGCCCGACTCTTGCAACCACTGGTTGATGGAGCAGGGGTGCTTTATGTCATCGATCCTTCGAAGCCACTACGTGATACCTTTGTGGCAGAGATGGAGATCTTGCGATGGACGGGGCGCCCGCGCATGGCACTGCTGAACGAGAAGGCCGAGAATCAAGATCGCATTGAAGAATGGCGCACCCGGCTCGGGAGTTATTTTAATCTGGTGCGGACGTTTAACGCGCATCACGCACGCTTCAGCGAGCGAAAGAATCTTTTGAAATCTCTTCTTCAAATCGATGAAGGAAATCGAGCCAGAATTGAGGAAACGATTGAGTTCATTGATCAAGAGTGGGATGAGCGCAGGGAAGAGAGCGCTGAGTATCTCATGGATTTTTTGTCGTATGCGCTGAAGCATCGCGAATCGGTCACGCTCGACGTGAAAGAGGAAGAGCTGGAAGCTCGCAAAGAGCGCAAGCGTCAGGAACTCACCAAGACATACTATGCCAATATTGCCCGGATGGAGGAGAAGACTTACCGGCGCCTACTGAAGCTCTACCGGCATGACTTGTTGAAAGTAGAAGTGGGTGATGATCATTTCGAGGGCCTAGATCTTAGCTCGGAGGAGACTTGGCAGAAATGGGGTCTTTCACGGAGTCAGCTCACCTTGGCGGGCGGAGTAGCCGGTGGGGCTGCCGGAATTGCGGTCGACCTTGGAACGGGTGGGTTAACTCACGGCTTGGGAACCCTTTTTGGAGCGATCGGAGGAGCGGGCGCCGCCTTTTTTAAAGGAGAGGATTTACCAGATCTTAAGATTGGAATGATCACGGAGCAGGGCAATAGCAAGGCTCTCGTGATGGGGCCACCGGCGAGCGAAAACTTTCCGTGGATTTTGCTGGATCGCTGTCTTCATCACTTCGGTGAGATCATGAATCATGCCCACGGTCGGCGTGAGGAGTCATTGTTGTCGATCAACACGGATGCTGGATGGGTGCGGGGATTTAGCCGTGAGCGGCGGAGCCGTCTCCAGCGTTGGTTTACCCAGAATGCAAAAAAGGGAGCGATTCACTTCGATGCGGATGTTTTTCATGAATTCGTGGATATTTTACACGAAGTTGAGGGCGCTTAGGGAGGCTGGGAGCTTGATCTCAAGCGCTAGCAATGAGAGTCGCCAGACCGGAACGCTTTTTCTCTTCCTCCTGAAGGATATTCAGTTCGGCCCTTTCGACTTCCATGATTTTGGTCTTTAACCTACCGAGTGTCTTTCGTCCATTGACAGTCAAACGGGCATAATATATCCCGCCTGAGTGACGATAAAGATATTGGTATCGAATTTTGGTCCAAGTTTTGCTGGATTTACTGATCTTGAGTTCGATTGCTGTCGGCAAGTGTATAAAAGCGAGGGAGAAGTGACGCGATTTCATGAAGAATTCCTGTTGTCGTGAAAGATTGGGGCTGTAGCTCAGTTGGTTAGAGCAGGGGACTCATAATCCCTTTGTCGTGGGTTCGAGCCCCACCGGCCCTACCTCCTTAATCCCCTTAAAAATAAGGATTTCAGGAGATTTCCCCGATTTTTCGGTATTGCGACCTTTGGCCGGAACACCCCCCAAATGCACCCAAATGCGGGTAAAACGGGCAACAAAAGGGCAACGGTTTTTGGGCGGTTTACACTGAGGGTAAAAGAAAGCCATCGACGATCTCAAGATCGCGGTCAATCTCGATGGCTTTGAAGAGCTTCCCTCTTGGTCGCAGAAAGTCACCCAGCCGTTATCTTGCCCATGCATGGTTTGCGACCTTTCGAGTTGACTAGAAATGAGTCGGCGGATCGAGTTCGTCATCCCGTGCCGCATTATTCTATAAGGGTTTCAGTCCTTCGGGGTGGAAAATGGCAACACTCAGTTATTGTCAGAGAGGTTCCGCTCTCGAAAGAACAACCCTTGGCAGGCCGCCGCATATGCGCGTTGGCTAACTCCGACAGGCTCCTTGTGCTACTTAGTTAAACTTTGATCTTACGAGATTTGCACATAACGCCATCAACCCAACGAATCTAAAACAAAAGGCGGAGACCAAGTTCCAAGTGGTAGCAAGGGTCCGCCTAATAAAAAATGAAGCCACCCCGCACCAGGATTTGGCGCGATCCTTTATGGACTTTTGTGATCGATATAGCCGTCACTTCATTGGTCAGGGATACAATAGCGCCGGCCATGCCCGTGATTATCTGAGCGGACTGACCGGAACCCAGCGACGTGAGAACATCGAGACCATCGAGAAGAGGAAGAAGGACATCTTCAAATTCGTATACTTCACGCAGCCTGCCAACGAGATCTCGACCGACGGCAATCTCACCGGACGGGAATCCCGCCTGATATTAATTTAACTAAGTAGAACTAGCAGTTTCAAATGGCTGAATCGGTAGAATCGATTACCGGTCCAACGGCGAAGATCCTCCTCTCGGGGTTTGCACTAGAAAGTGCCTCCAATGGAGAAGTGGAAGGCGCCGGAGTGATCTCCTTTGTCTTGGGTGAGGGTGTGGCCGTATTCGAAGCGGACGGGGCCGACGGGGAGGTCGATGCGGAGGCCGAGGCCGATGGCGACCTCGATGTCAGTATCGAAAAGTTCATCGGTGCCTTCGGCGAGGGCTCCGGCATCGAGGAAGACGACTCCTTTGATGGGGCCTTTGAGGGTGCGGATGTATTCGGCATTGGCGATCCACCAGGCGGCTCCTCCGCTGGGGAAGCCATTCGCGGATGGCCCCATGGAGCGTTCATTGAAGGAACGGAGGGAGTTTGCGCCGCCTTCGAAATTCCGGAGGTCGATAGGGAGAGATTCGAGGCCGCCGGTGGGGGCGATGAGGCCGCTGCGGAAGTTTGCGGCGATGGCGCTGTTTTCTCCCAGGGTGTCGTAGTAGCTGAGCTGCCCTTCCATGGAGAAGAAGGAGACGGTGTCCTCTTTTTGAACGAGGCCCAGTGAACTATTGATTTCGGCATACCAGCCATCGGAGGGGAGGGCTGCGTCGTCCCGGCGGTCGTAGCTTTGGTTGAGGTTGATGCGGGCGACGAGGTAGTCGGTGGGGCCGAGATTGGCGGTGGGGAGGCCATCGGCCTGAATACTGGCGAAGAAGAGGTCGCCTCCCAGGGTCACGGTGTAGTGCTCGAAGGGCTTGCTGGTGAACTCGATGCCGTAGCCTCCCTCGGCCTTATCATAGCCATCGTAGTTCCGCGTGATGAGGTAGGCCCGCTGGGACATGTTAAGGTCTTTCCCGAGGAAGAAGGGGTTTTGCAGAGAGATTTCTCCGAGGAGGCCGAGTGAGGTGTATTCGATGCCGGCATTGAAGTTGTGCAGGGTGCCCCGGACGTTTCGGTCGAAGTATCCTGCGCCAAGGATGATGCCCTCGAATGAACCGATTCCAGCGGAAAGGGAGACGCCTTTTGAATCTGCTTCCTTGAGGTGGAGAGTGATGTCGATCTCTTGGTTGTCCTTGGGGTTTTCTTCGGTGCGAATACTCCGAAAGGCACCGGTGGCCATGAGTTTTTTGATACGTTCGCTGAATCGATCCTGGTTGAAGGGTTGGTCTTCGTATTCCTTAAAAGGTGCGAGGAGAGAGGAGGTTTTTGTTTTTTTGAGTCCCTCCGCGGAAACCTTGCTCAGCTTGTAGCGCTCACCGGGTTTGAGGGTGTAGGAAAGAGCGAGGGTAGATTCACGATATTCCCGCGTGAAGGTGAGGGAGGCGTCGGGGTAGCCGATGCTACGATATTCCTTGGTAATGGAGGCGCGGATGCCGCGGACATTTTCAGCGGATGCGGGGGCGTCGATAATGTCATCGAGCATTTCAACCAAAGAGACAGGAGGAGGGATGGGTGAGGTGATCTGTGGTCTGCTCAGTTTAAAAAGGGGCCCTGGTACGATGTTGAGAGTGATCGGAATGGAGCCGTCGCCTGCCTGAGGATTCTTGGTGGTAGTGATTTTGGCGTTCCAGTAACCGATGCTCTTCAGAAGATTGGTGACACGTTCTTCTCCATCGCCGATCTTGGATTCTTGAAAAGGGAGTTTGGTCTTTTTTTTGCCAGGCAGCAGGAATTCGGCTCCGAATTGCTCGCGAGCTCCTGCGGGGTCTTCACTGGGCCAACCTTTCACTGAGATTTCTCCCAGCGATTGGGTGATTCCGGCATCGGCTTTTAAAAGAATGATGTCGTTTCCGGGAAGGGACCAGTTGACGAGAGCGTTGGGTGAGCCATTTTTGTTGAGGAAGTCGAGGACGAGAAAGGCGGCGTCATCAGCCCGTGACGGAGTGGCAGGGCGCTTCTTGATGTAGTAAAAACGAGGACTCAGGGCGGCGAGAATTTGCTCTTCGAACTTACCGGGCAGGCCGACGAGTTTTATCTGAGCGCCTGATAAGGAGCCCAGAGTGAGGAGGAAGAGGAGGGATTTCATTGGAAGCGGAAAGAGAAGATGACCATGTTGCGGTTGTTTCCTTCTCCGTCGATAGAGGTGGAAATGGCCCATTGATCGCTGATGTCGATTGTTGCGGAGGTGGCGTGGCGTCCAGAGAAGCGGTTGTAGTCGCCAAGCGAGAGGTCGACTTCGTCGAGGTTTTTGAGGAGTCGCTGGAGGAGGCTCTTTGCGTCCTGCTTTCCATAGCGATGACGGAGTCCCTGGAGGAGATATTGCAGGGCCTTCTGTGATGCGACGCTGCGGCTATTGAGGGTGGAGGTGGTGGATCCGGTGGAGAGGAGCATGAGGATTTCACTCTCGGGAAGAGGGGGCTCCGAAGTGATCGAGAGCGCGGGCTTGGAAGTGAGTCCGGTGAGGTAGAGTTGGACGTTGTATCCTGCGACTTTGGAATTCCCGCGGACACTGATTTTTGGGTCGGTGAGATTTCTGGGGTTCAGATCGACGGTGCCATTTTCGATGATGAGCTTGGCAAAGGGAAGATCTGCTTCGAGGTTCTTTGAGGTGATTTTTCCCGAGGTGGTGATTTTTCCCAAGGTTCCACCGAGGCGGGCATCGGCGAGCAGTTCGCCCTTTACGAGGTTTCCGCGAATAAGAATGGGGTCCTTGGTGACGACTGCTACATCGATCGGCCAGTTCGCGAAGGGTTCGGGCAGGGAGTAGAGTTCGTCGCTGGCGAAGACGCTGAGATCGGGAACTTCGGGTCGCGCTATTTCCTTGGTGGGAACGCCGAAAGGGAGGATCTCTACGTCTTTGTGAATGATGCTTTCGACGATGGGAATGCTACCGGAGAGGCGGGCTGTTTCGAAGGGGCCCTTGAGGGTGAGGACAGGGTCAGCGCGAAGGGAGTAGTCAGCGCCGCGCCAGAGGAGGGTGTTTTTTCCCCGGAAGGAAAGATCGAGGAGAGGGGTTTCTCCGAGGGTGACGCTGCCGTTGAAGTTGATGGTTCCTCCGGCGGCGGTGATTTGCGAGGGAGAGATGGCGATGGTGTTGTTGCTGAACTTGAGGTTGATTTTCGAGTTCCTGAAATCGGAGATGGGAGAATTACTAAGGCGGGCTCGGTCCGCGTGGATCATGGCGTCGCCGCTGAGGGCGGGCTCACGAATGGTGCCTGCGACCTTGACCTTGATCTGGGCGATTCCGCTCAGATCCAAGACGGTGGGGGCGAATCGCTGAAGTCGACGAAGGTCGATCCGGGCAGTATTCGCGGTGAAGGCGAGGGGCTCGTCCATGAGTGAGTTGGGATCCTTGATCCACTTCTCGGGAGTGAGGGGAAAGCGACCTTTGAGGTCAAAGAGATCGCCGGAGGGTTCCTTGAGTTTTCCGCTGAGGCGGAGTTCTTCGTCGATGGTGGTGAGGGTGACGAGGAGGTCGCCGGGTGGAACGTCGGGGAGAGATGGTTCGCGAATTTCGGTGGCGGTGATCGTTCCATTGATGGCTGGTTTGGCGAAGGTGCCGCTTATATTAAGAGTGGCTTCGGCCGTGCCTTCAATGGGCTGGTCTTTGACGAAGCGGGAGAGGGGAGTGGGGGCGAGCTTGACGGAGAAATCGAGAGGGGAATTATTTTCTAACAGGTCATCGAGATTACGAGTCTGGAGCGGGAGGGGAAGAGAGCCTTGTCCGGTGAGGAGCGAGCCTTGGGTATCGGCGATGACGAGCTTTGAGAAGTTTGCGAAACCTTCCTTCCAAGTGAGTGAGGTCTTCACTTCGAGGTCATCGCGTTTCACTTCGAGGTTCTGGAAAGAGAACTGGGTGGGCCAATCCCAGCCGGCTTGTCCCTTTGCTTGGATGGTTGGGCTTTCTTTCGCGGCGTAGCGAATGTCCAGCAAGGTGAGGGCGCCTTGGTGGGTTTCGTTCTTGAGATCTCCGCTTGCCTTGAGGGTGAGCTTTGCGGAAGTGAGTTCGGGGAGAAGGGCGCGGGCGTCGTCGAGTTCGGAAGTGACTTCAGCTTGGTAGAGCTGAGTGGTGGGATCGAATTTTGCGAGGAGCTTTACCTTTTCGAGAGTGGTGGCAGTGAGGGTGGCTTTTTGGTCGGCCCATGCCGCGGTGCCGGTGAGCGCGGGGTATTCTTTGGTGATGAGTTTCCAGTCGAGGTTCGCGAGAGATTTTTGAATGTCCGGATCGAGCTGGCCAGTGGCTTTGGTGGAGAAGGTTCCGCTGAGGGTATCGGGAACTTCGAAGTCGGCGCTGAGATCGAGGGTGGCGTCATCGCCTCCGAGTTGGCCGGTGGCGGAGAGCTTGGCGATGGTGCTTTCCTGATACTTGAGGTTCTCGGCATTGAGCGTAAGAGAGATTTCTCGAGGGGCATCCCTTGGAAGCTTGGCGTTGAGGTCGAGGGCGGCAACTCGCCCTGTGATATCGAGATCTTCGGGGAGGAGGTGCTTGATGCGTTCAAGATCGAAGGGTTCGTTACCGAGCTTGATGGAGTGGTTGGCCTCAAGGTCACTTGAGGTGTGGAAGGTGGAGTTTGCGAGGAGGAGATCCGTTTTTAAAAGAGAAGGGGAAGTGAGTTCGAGATTCCGGATTCCGGCATCGGGGATGAGGTCGAGCTGGTCGAGAGTGAGAAGGTCGTGCTGCCAGACGAGGAGGCTGGGGGGGGAGGTCTGGGGTTTGGTCTGCGATGACTCCGTTTGGAATCCTGTGATCACGAACTCACGTGCTCCACTTTCGTGGGTGAGCGATTCGACTGCGATGGTGCCGAAGAGGTCTTTTTTCTCAATGCGGATGTTAATGTTTTGAAGGTCGATATCGGCTGGTTCGATATATTTACGGACGGAATTGAGTGTCTCCATGAGCGACACGGATGGCTCTTCTTTCTCGTCGCTGGATTCGGAGAGTTCGTCGAGATTGAGGACGAGATCGAGACCGTGGATAGCGATGGCCTGGGCTTTTCCGGAGATGACTTCGGAGATCTGATAGTCGATGGCAATGCGGTCGGCTTTGGCCTTTTTGATGAGCTGGTCGCCGGTGAGGTCGACGTTGGTGAGGGTGAATCCACGGTGAAGCTGTCCGGTGAGTTGGTAGTCGCCAGAGAGCCCTAAATTTTCAAGCTGACCGGGAATGGTTTTTTCGAAGATGAGCCGGGCTCCGGGGCCGTTAAGCCAGAGGACGCTTCCGATGAGGAGAAAAAGGAGGACCCACGGCCATTGGCGACGGCGTGGTTTGACTTCCTTATCTTCTTTGGCTTCGGACACGGGTTAGGATTGGATGGTGGAAATGATCTCGGAAAGGTCGCTTTTGGGTGAGACCGGTTTTAGCCAGTTTTCGCGGCGGAACCAGTTGCGCTGACGTTTGGCATATTGACGGGTGGAGGTGGCAATTTTTTCGAGGCATTCAGCTTGGCTGATTACACCATCGAGATACGACTCAATTTCCCGAACACCAATAGCTTGACGCACGGTAGCAGCATTTTTTGGGAGTCCCTTTACTTCTTCGATCGCTCCATTTTGCAACATTTGTGCTGTGCGGAGGTCAATGCGCTTTGAGAGCTCGTCGGCGGGCCAATTGAGGACGATGCCATTGAGCTGCTCGGTAAGGGCTGAGCTAGCGAAATTTTTACGTAGATCGGAGGCTTTTCCTCCGGTGATGAGGCAAATTTCAAGAGCGCGGCTAAGATGCCGATGGTTTTGTTGATTTTGGCGGGTCTGCTTAGCTGCTTCCTCGGGATCCAGTTTGCGGAGCTGGAAGATGATTTCTTCGACGCTTAACTGATCGAGCTCCGCGCGAATTTCGGGGTCGGCGGGCGGGGCGGGGGAAACTCCATGGGTGAGAAATTTGAGGTAGAGTCCGGATCCTCCGACAATGATGGGGCGTTTGCCGCGTTCTTGGATCTCGCGGATGACCGGGGTGGCGAGGGATTCGTAGCGAGCGGCATCACAGGACTCCTCCAGTGAAAGAGTGCGGTAGAGATGATGCGGGGTTTGATTCAGCTCTGAGGGAGAAGGGGCGGCGGCTAGAACTTCTAGGCCACGATAAATCTGGAAGGCGTCGGCATTGACGATCTCTCCATCGAGAGCCTCTGCTAGGCCGAGTGCGCAGTGGCTCTTGCCCGAGGCGGTCGTGCCGCAGAGGTAGAGGGGAGATTTCATGGTAAGAAAAAGGCCCGCCCGGAGAATCCAGACGGGCCAAAATATTTTGTAACTCGAGGCCCTTTATTCGGCTGGCGCCTGCTCCTCGGGTGGGGCGCCGGGGGCACCATCGGACCCTTCAGGGCCGTCAGACTTAGCGGCGTTTACAATGAGGGTGCGGCCCATGAAAGGCTGGTCGTGGAGGACTTCCACGGCGCGCTTTGCCTCCTCAAGTTGGGACATCGTTATGAAACCGTAGCCCTTCGAGAGATGGGTATTGCGGTTGTAGACGATGTCGATATTGCGAACTGTTCCCACGCCTTTGAAGAGATCTTCAAGATCGTGTTCGGCAGCATCATAGGAAAGATTTCCTACGTAGAGGCGTCGTGAATCGACTCCCGAAGAATCCGGAGTCTCACGCTTACGAGTGCGAGCGGAGGCGTTTCGAGTATTCTCCCGAGGAGCTCTTTTTTCCCGTGGTGGACGATCTTGTTCGGTTCTTGGACCTCTATCGTCCCTTTTCCCAGCCTGTTTACGAGGGATGCGCTTGGGCTCCCCGGTGACTGGCGTATAGAGACCGAAGAATTTTAGAACTTTTTGCCACGTGGTGAGCGGCTTCGGTCTTGGCTTTGAACTGGTGCGACGACCATTGCCTCCACCCTGACGGCGGCCATTGCCTCCTTGCTGGCGACCATTGCCACCCTGAGGACGGCTTGAGTCGTTTCGGTCACCGCCTTCACGATCTCTGTTGCGATTGCGGTTACGATTCCTGTTGCGGTTGCGATTGCGATTTTGATTTTCGCTGTTGTCCGATCGTGAAGATGACTGATCGGCTGACGTATTATTATCTGACGTAGACATTTATTGGTGTGGGTTGGTTTCCCATCCACCGGCGGTTCCTGGTCGGAGAAAGTTGAGATCGGGGCGGTTGTCCACTTTTGCGAAGCTGGAGTTGACCTGAGAAGACCCTGATGTTCAAAATAGTTCTGCGCGGACCCAGAGGTTGAGACGCTGGTGGGAATACGGAGCAATGAAGGCAAGGTCGACTCCGAGGACTTGAGTGGCCAAATTGGACTCAATCCTGTCGAAGCTGTTAGTTGCCAAAGGAAGGCGTCTTTGCCAAATCGATGCATCCGCGTGGGGGAACCTATGGCCAGATCAGCGATTGGCAAGTGGCGAATCATCTCTTCACGCTTCGGGGGGAGCCAAAAGTCGTTGATAAAGCTGGGACCAAGGCTAATCTAACGGTCATCCTAAAAATACTCATCCGCTTAGTTAGCGTGATTCTTCCGAATATTCTGGGAGTTGTTCCTTGAGGGATACGAAAGACTGAGTTTTTCGTGAGGCTCCCGCTGTTGAAGTCAATAGTGCCCCGGTTGTGAGTGGCCTTAAGTCGTTGGGCGGAAAGACTGGAGTTTCCCTGTCTGCGATGGTCGTGGCGGCGGGAACCGGGATACTCGATGGTTCCTTACTCTGATGCGTGGAAGAGGAAGGGGGAAGGAGTTCACGAGTATCTCCGGGTGAATAAGATCCACGTTTCGACAGAAACGACGAAAAGGGACGATGGTATCCCCGTTCGAATCTCGGAGTGAATGCCTTCTTTAATAAGGTTCCGCGCGAGAAGGGCAGGACCTATGCTCAATATCAGATTGCAGGAAAGCTTACGGTAATGCCCCGGGGAGGATGGAAAGGTGATCATCCACCTCAATATTTTGGTGAAAGCAAATGACAAGATGAAGGCTCAGAAGATTAAGTTTGCTCTGGAGCCCGAGACGAAATGGAAAACGGATAGGGTGTTCCTTCCAACGAAGATTGTGAAGCGTGTCGGTGGAAACCCGCGTGAATGGAATTGCTAGAAGGTTGCCAGTCTTCATTTTGATGTCTATCCTTCCCCCCATGACAGGCAAGCGATGGACGCCTTTTTTTTTGATGTGGCTTTGTGCCGCCTTGGTTTTTTCCCAAGAAATCACGACTGAGAAAGAAGAGGAAACATCCGAGCCGGAGCTCAACGCGGCTGAGGCGTCTATCTTTACTCAAAAGAATGCCCGGACGATGACCCTATCGATTCCTGCACCGCGGGGCTTGATTCTTGATCGCAACGGATACCCGCTGGCACAAACAAAGGTGGCCTACAGTCTCGCCTTAGATTTTGCAAAAGTGGGGATGGATGCGGGAGCGGAAGAGGCTGTCGCTTGGGCGCGGTCAAAGCTCGCCAAAGCCAATGCGTTGGTGGGGGGAGAATACAGTATCTCTGAAAAGCGTATCGTGGACTACTATAAGCATCGCCGCTGGATTCCACGTGCCATTTCCAAAGTCTTTGATGAAGAAAAGGCGAAGTCGTTGGAAGGAACGCTCCCAGATGGCCTAACGCTCATGCCCGTTTACCTGAGGCATTATCCCGAGAAGTCGATTGCAGCGCATCTGATTGGTTATGTGGGGACGAAAACCCGGCTTCCGGACGGTCCGATCAACGATGGAGATCCGCTTTTTTCCTCGGTCGAGGGGAGAGGGGGATTTGAAAACATCTTCAATGATGAGCTTTCCGGCGTCCCGGGGTTAAAGAAGATGATTTTTGATGGGGAAGGAGAAATGGTGCTGGAGGAATGGCTGCGTCGTCCCCAGCCGGGAGGGACAGTGGTCACGACTCTCGATCTAAAATGGCAGCGACATGCCGAAAGCGTGCTCGGAAAAGGTTGCGAGCGGGGTGCCATGGTGGTCCTCGACGTCCGATCCGGAGATGTTCTAGTCATGGCCTCTCAACCGACCTTCGATCTTAATGCCTTTATCCCTGGGATTTCTCAGACGGAGTATGACAAGCTTCGAAATAATCCGGCTAAGCCTCTTTTTGGGCGCGCTTTTCAGGCTCAATATCCTCCCGCCTCGACCTTTAAGCCCGTGGTGGGACTTGCCGCGATCTCGACCGGTGCGATCGGGGCCGATCAGAACATCAATAGTCCTTACAAAATCAGGATTGGGAACACTTTTTTCCGTAATCATACCGAAGGGGATCAAGGCTATATTGATGTGAAGCGCGCTTTGGCGAAGTCGGTGAATCCCTGGTTCTACCAAGTGGGCATCAAAACCGGTCCTCAGACCTTTCTCTCAGCGGCACGTCGCTTGGGGTTTGGTTCCCAGACCGGTCTTCCGCTCTACGGAGAAAAGGCGGGATTGGTGCCGACCCTAGAAGATATTAAGGAGGCCGAGGGGCGTCCAATCTCGGATGGAGACACTGCGAGTCTGTCGATCGGGCAGGGCATGCTTTTGGCCACTCCATTGCAAGTGGCTCAATCGATGGCTGGCATTGCCAACGGCATGTCCTTGATGGAGCTCCGATTGGTGAAGCAAGTTCAGGATTTTCACGGTCGAGTGGTTGTGGCTCCGTCTCCAAAGGTTAGGAATGATTTGGGCTTCGATCCTGATGCGGTGGCCGCGGTTCATGAAGGAATGATGGAGGTTGTTCACGCTAGTTTTGGGACGGGCAGGAATGCGAGCCTAGAGTTCACCATCATGTGCGGAAAGACGGGGACGGCTCAGTGGGGTGCCAAATCAAAGAATCAAAATTTGGCGTGGTTCTCTGGCTTTTTTCCACTCGAAAATCCTCGGTATGCCTTTGCTGTCGTTTACGAGGGACTACCGGGAGAGAGGATCAGTGGAGGGGCTAAGGCCGCTCCAATGGTTCGGGATTTTTTTCACGAGTTTGAGGACGAAATTGTCGATGCAATTAAGCCACCACCACGCGCAATGGTCATTGACGAGGAAGAAGAGTTAGTGATTCCCATTACCATTCCGGTAGTTGAGGATCCCAGTGCTTTAATGGTTAAAGATGGTGAAATTCCAAAGGCAGAGCCGGTTAATCCCGGAGAAATCCCAGCTGCGATTCCGGTCGAAGAATAGCCACTTTCGAAACTCTCCCCTTTACGAAGCGCGCTGGAACGTTCACCAACAGCCCGTGCCAACGCGGCGCCTTATTTTACAAACCGATATGGATTTACAAATTGCAACTTTGTGTGACTTCGCCGCTGAATATCAGGGCAAGATGGTGGTATCAGGAACTTTCGATGCTTTGGCCGCCAAGGCGACCCCCATCGTGCATCCTCAGTGTTCTCTTGCGATGCGCTTTTGCTTCACTCCAGATGATACAGGCGATCATGAGCTCAACATCACGATCATTGACGAAGACGGCAAACCGATTAACGACAAGATGCCCATCAAGGGTGCAATGCCAGTGCAGATGCCTGACAATATGGCCTTTTTGACACGTCATTTAATCGTGGGCTTTCAGGGGCTTTCTTTCCCTGAGGCTGGAGTTTATTCGGTCGATATCTTGGTGGATGGAGAACTCATTCAGCGTCTTCCGTTGCGCATCGTGCAAGTCGATGAGCAGGGTAATCAGCCCGCTTAAGGAGCCCTAAAAAATAAATGCTCCATTTGTAATTGAAATGACGCTTGTCACTTTCGTTCAAAACTTCTTTTAGTAATCCACGACACGGAGAAATGACTGCCTTGGTGATAAATCTGACTCCTACGCGCAAACGAATCATTTATTGTTTCGCGACTCCAACGGCCCACTTTGATGAGTGAGCGTGATTGCACTTACCGTTGCGCCCTGATCACCGGGGCCAGTTCGGGACTCGGATTAGAGTTTGCCAGGCAACTGGCGCCGTCGGTCGAAACTCTCGTGTTGGTTTCGCGGCGCGAGGAGGTCTTGGAAAAGGTCGCACGAGATCTCGTGGTGCGATTTCCCCACCTTACGGTGAAGGTCTTCGCAAGTGATTTGAGCGAGGTAACTGATCGTGGCCGGCTCATCGGATCGCTCGCTGCGGAGGGGCTTCGTCCTGACCTCTTGGTCAATAATGCCGGGCTAGGAGACTACGGAGAGTTCCTCACTGCGGATTGGTTAAAGACGAGTGAAATGATTCGTCTAAATATTGAAGCGTTGACCCACCTCACTCATGTCTTCCTTCCGGGTCTCATTACGCAGAAGGGTTCCATTTTAAACGTGAGTTCTCTGGCAAGCATTCTGCCGATCCCTGATTTCTCGGTCTATGCGGCAACAAAAGCTTACGTCACCAGTTTCAGTGAAGGACTTCGTTTGGAGGTTCGAGATCTCGGGGTGAAGGTGCTCGCCGTTTGTCCCGGGCCAATCAAAACTGGCTTTGGAGCTCGGGCTTGTCGTGCTTCGACATCGAAGCTTCCAGTTCAGGATGCCTTTTACATTCCAGTTGAGCAGGTCGTCCAAGAGTCATTGATAGCTCTTGTGCAGGGAAGAGCACGTATTTATCCAGGGCTTAAAGTGGCGCTTGCTGCTGGTGTGATCGGCCTTTTACCAGTGGTGGTGTTACGCTTTGCCATGTCGTTCCGACCACGAAAATCCTAGTAGATTAGTAACCGGTGGCGCCGAAATCCGTGGGGAGATCCTTTTGAAGGACGACGGACTGAGGGAGCTCTTGACTGACCGATTTGAGTAGTTCGCTCAGCCCCTCGATGGCCATTTTCATGCCAGCGAGATATTCTCTGTTGGTCGGGTAAGGTTGGGCTCGATCAAAATGGCGATATCCCGGTTTTTCCCTTGTTTCGAGGTTCCCTCCGAAAGTCCAGCCCGGTTGAAGATCCAGAAGATGATCGGTGGGAGATCGGCCTTTTGATCAAAGTTCAGTGTGATCAGGTGGAGTCGACACTGGAGAAAGCTTTTCTGATAGGGAGAGATGACGTTGGTAAGCTTCTTGGTTTCGGATTTACGAAAGAGATTACATTCATCCGAGATTCCGCTCAGTGGAGCATGGCAATATGGACAATCGATCACAAAGAACTGGTAGTTCGTGGGGTAGCGTTTTAGTGGATTCACTTGGTTGTATCTGGATGGATCTAGGTGCATTTGACCTGGAGGACGAGACGAGCGTCGTCAGATCCGACGGGCGCGACGTCCCACAAGAGTGCCTTACCGAGCAAAATCGACCTTCGCGGAGGTAATTCGCCTTCAAGGCATCAATGAGAGGATCAGTGACCGACGTAGGATTCTTGAGACTGGCACTTCCTCTCATCCTGGCGACGAGATGTTTCTCGATGAGTGCGATTTCCGCTTCGAGCAAGGATTAGATCAATCCGGAAGCAGTGGTGTGGGCCTTCCGCCTTGAGCGCATTTAGTTCCTCGCAAGAGATACTCGGACTGGTGTCTTGGTCCGCGGGCATTGAGAGAGTAGGCTCGAACAACAGTGAAAAAAAACAAGAATCCCAACCTCATGTATGTCTTGGTCATCATGTTTTTGCTCGCTTCTCAAGCGACGGCAGAACCAACTGGCGGATGGCACCGCTTTCGTGGGCCGAACGGCTCTGGAATAGCCGAGGGGTGTCAGCCACCGGTGCATCTTGGGAAAGATTGCGAGGCGTGGCGTGTCTCTGTTCCGCCGGGGCTCTCTTCCCCGGTCTTGTCACAAGACCGCCTCTTCCTCACAGCGGAGATGGACGGAGCGTTACTAACGCTCGCCTTCGACAGGAAGACCGGCAAAGAACTTTGGCGAATGGCCGCGCCAGGCAAGGGCACGGAGAAAGTCCACCGAGCCGCCAGTCAAGCCTCGTCGACGCCGCTCGTTGATAACCAACGCGTCATCGTCTATTTCGGATCCTATGGACTGCTGTGCTACGACCACGATGGAAAAGAGATTTGGAAGAAACCGATCCCCACGCCCCAGACTCTCTATGGAATGGCCACCTCTCCAATCGGCTTCGAAAACACGGTCATCATGGTTCTCGATGACGATCGCAATTTGCCCGACAGCCCATTGAGTCGTTCTAGAGTCGTCGCCTTCGACAAGGACACGGGCGGCGAAGTTTGGGAGACCGCGCGTCCCTTTTCCCGCAGCGGATGGTCGACCCCGATCATTTGGGACCACAAGGAGGGAGCGGATCTCGTCATCCTCGGACACGGAAGGCTTCATGGCTACAATCCGGGGACCGGGCAAGGAAAGTGGTTCACGACTGGATTCTCGCGAGAAACGATCGCCGTTCCGGTTGCGAATCGCGACCACGTGTTCGGTTCTTCAGCACGGAGGGGTGGCGATGGGGATATCGATACCGACCCGAAGCCGTTTTGGGATTCGATTCTGCCGTTCGACACCAATAAGAACGGGAAGATTGAGCGGTCGGAAATGAAGCCACCATTCACATTTCCGCTCCGTCCGGAGCTTCCGCTCGACCACCCTGGATTCGGATTCCCGATGCCGGATGATCAAAAGAAGCGCAACGAACGGGTAGACTCGATACTGAGTTGGTTCGACAAAGACAAGGATAGAGCCTGGAGTCAGGAGGAATTCATGAAGGGGTTCAAGAACAAGCCCGGCAAGCCGTTCCTGATGGCGGTGCGTCCCGGCGGATCAGGCGATGTCACCGAATCCCACGCAAGCTGGTCTGTGAACCGAAATATTCCCGAGATTCCCTCTCCGCTCCTCCACGACGGCATCATTTACCTCATCCGTGCCGGCGGTGTGCTCGCTGCGGTGGATGCCGAGAAGGGAGAGGTGATCTATCGCAACCGGGTCGAGGAACTTGGCGGCCAGTGCACGGCGTCCCCGGTTTATGCCAATGGGCACCTCTACCTCGTAGCAAGTCACGGCATCATCTCCATTGTCGCCACCGGGAAGGAGTTCAAGGAAGTTCACTCTCACGACCTCGAGGAAGAGTCCGAGACCACCCCCGCCATCGATCACAACACGATCTACATCCGCACCGGGAAACACCTGATCGCCTTTCGAAGTTCGAGGTGATTAGAAAACACCTCAGCCGAAGCCTTGACCAAAACGATCATTGGAAACATCGACCGAATGGTGACGGCACTCCGAAAAAGGAATCTCGATGTAAAAATTGTTCTATCATAGATATCCCTTATTCGCAGTCACTCCGAAGAGGTTGCGCTCCTCAATACGAAGATTGAAAAATACGCGGTCTCCTGCTTAGGTGATCAATCTTGCAAGTGCCGAAGCGTGCCGAATGACGAAGTCGAGAGATTAATAGTAATGGGGAGTTCGATGCCAACAGCCGATTCCACAGTACCAAGGGCAGGATCCAGGAAGTAGGCCAAGCTCCCTGGTCTCGGTATTGACGGCTCGCACTCACGGTGGTCACACTCTAGGCATGCCCAGATTCATCATTGCTGATAACGCTTCGCGTTCGAGCTTTGGTGTCTATGACGAAACTTATGTGAGGACGTCAAACTTTGATCGCCTGGTGCGCGAGGGCGCCCTCTTCACCAACGCTTAAAACTGTAATCAAAAATACACGCCGGCGCGGGCTTGTCTGTTGACCGGACGCTGTTCGTGGCAGCTTGAGGAGGCGTGCAATCACAATCCGTTCCTGTCGGAGAAGTGGAAGATCATTTTAACAATTCCAGAAAGGACGAAAGAGGAACTCCCTTGATCGAGGTAATTTTACGCTTTGGTTCCGCCCTGAAATTTGGAAACTCAGCTATGTCAGATTTTTCAGGAAAACGTGTCGTCATTACAGGAGCCGGTCGTGGGATTGGTCTCGCTATCGCCCAAGCCTTCGCTGCTCGTGGAGCAAAAGTCGCGGTTATTAGTCGAAATGAAACGAGCTGCGGTACGGCTGCCAAGGCGATCAATGCCGAGTATCCCGAGAGTGCTCGATTCTACGGCCTGGACGTTTCAGATTTCGATGCTGTGCAAGAATGTGGCAAAAAAGTCCTAGAAGACTTCGGTGGGGTCGATATTCTCGTGAATAATGCGGGAGTGACACGCGATGGTCTCATCTTACGGATGAAGAGCGAAGACTGGGACACCGTCCTCGATACCAATCTTAAAGGGGCCTTCAACTTGGTGAAGGCCTTTCAGCGCTCACTTATGAAGAGTGACGCGCCTCGCATCATCAATATCAGCTCGGTGATCGGGCTGATTGGAAATGCGGGCCAAGCGAACTACGCGGCAAGTAAGGCGGGTCTCATTGGATTCACCAAATCAGTGGCCCGGGAATTAGCGGGAAGAAAGGTGACCTGCAATGCAATCGCCCCTGGATTCATCACGACCGACATGACGGACGAGCTTCCGGAAGTGATTAAAGAGGATATCGTGAAGCGGGTGCCACTGTCTGACTTCGGGCAAGTCGATGATATCGCGAATGCGGTCCTATTTCTGGCCGGACCAGAGGCTCGTTACATCACGGGTCAAGTCCTCGCTGTGGATGGCGGAATGACGATGTAGGCTCGTCGGAAGATCATTTAATTTAAGCGCGCCTTCGGTAACCTCATTTTTCAAAATGAGGCCAGATTTCCCCATTTCAGCCTTGTCTGCGAACCTTCTGAATTCAATTAAAAGGATCCGTATCCGCTTCGATCTGGAAAATCTGACTCCATTTTAGATCGAAAGCAGGTTGCCTGACGCGTCCTTAAGAAGGGCGCTCGGTGATAGGCGGCTTTTTTTACTGGGGTCTTTTTTACCCCTCCGAGAAGGGCTTCACCACGCCGCTTTCGAGAGAGCCTCCAAGCCAAGCCAGGAAGTGATTCATCTCAGAGTGATCCTTGCGGAGATTCTGTAAGATTTCCCAACCGCAGTGAGTTTTGGCGGTTGCTGGTCCAATGCGTTCGATATCGAGACGGCTCATGAGAGCTTCCGTTTCTCGAGGCATCGCGTTGGCGATTTGTGAGGGGTGAGGGAGGTCATCGAGATTTTCGGAAGAAAGTCCAAAGCTTGTCACTCCGATTCCGAAGCGATTTGCTAGGAGGCGAACTTGGTCAGCAAGCAGTTCGTCTTCGATGCCATTGGCATAAAAAAGTTCGCCCGAGTTGGCCCAGAGAGAAGCACTGACGGTTTGGAAAAGGTCTTCGTGGAAGCGATCATGATTCGCTGCGCTGCGCATCCGAACGGAAGTCAGGCTATACGGTGGAAGCCCCAGTGCTTGTTTGAGTGCAAGGTGAGCGGGATCGAGCGTAAGACCTTCATCGGTCAAGTCGCCGTGTTCCCAGTCGATGAACACCATCTCCGGAAATTTCCAAAGGTTTCCGACGGAAGAAGATTGGCCAAGAGATTGACGAAATTCAAAAGTAAAGAGCCCACGAGTTTCCGCATATTTATGAACGATGGCCCGAAATTTTTGAATCCGAAGCATCGCCTGATTAGTCGATGAGGTATCATTCAGTTCATCGAGACGGCCTTGTTGCATCGCGACGATTTCCTGGGCTCCGGAGAGCGCTGGCATCTGGGCTCCACGCTTGTAGTAGCCTTGTCCCTTTTCAACCTTCGCGATGGGCGAGCTAGGGTCGCAGGACATGATCGAGAAATGGTAGCGTAGAGATGCGTCCGAGTAGTTGCCATCGAGCTTCATCCGAACGAGACGAATCAACTCAGTCCCCTTGATAGATTCACGAGGATTGGGGGGGAGAAGATCGGTGAGGAGATCGGTAAGCTGGCTGCGGAGGCTCATTTTAAAATGTTGCTTGGAGGAAGGGCGTGGTGACTGTCAGTAGGAAATCGGAATGAGAGCACTTGGCGCAAGCATCAATTGGTAAGAATTCTAAAAAGACGTAAGAAAAGGGCTCTTCTCAACACGTTATTAACAAATCTCGGCCATTTTATCTGAATGAATCAATTCAACTTGTCGTCATACCCACCGAACTGTTACTTTTCCAGCATGAAGCCACTCGTAATTTTTTTTCTCTCTTTCTCTCTCATCTCCGTTTCGGTAGCTCAGGATGCCGAGCAGATTATGCAGTCGGTGAGGCAGGTTACGGCGCTGCAAGAGGAGCAGGATCTTCACGGTTTTATTCGTAAGGGAAATCAGCGAACGCCTCTTTCGCTCTTCCTACGTGGTGAGGATATCCAGTTTGCTCTCGACGGAGGAAATGAACGATTTCACCTCCGTCTCAATACTGAGAAACAGGAATTGCGCGAAATTGTGGAGGGAAAAACGGATGTGTTTCCTACGAAAAAAATCTCACAGGCGATCGCAAACACCGATGTGAGCTACGAGGACCTCGCCTTGAAATTTCTCTATTGGAAAAATCCCCGTATTATAGGTGAGGATGCCATCAAGGGCCAAAAATGCTGGCGCGTGCACGTTTCAAATCCGGAAAAAAGCGGCCGCTATCGAGAAGTGAGCGTGTGGGTTTCGAAGACGCAGCGTGCTCTCATGCGCGTCATCGGATATGGTCCCAAACCAGCCCGCGCTCCTTTGAAGCAATTTGAAATCACCGACATCATGAGAGTGAAAGACGTCTACACCGTGAAGACGATGAAGGTGAGCGCCTTTGGTAAAGATGGTCGGGCTTCAGGAATCACCTATCTAGAATTCGATAAGCCCAAGCCTGCGAAACGCAAGGGTCGCTAAGGACTAGTTCGACTCAGCCTTGAGGGGAAAAGTACGGTGGATCTGTTCCAAGGTCATGACCGCGTAGCAGGTCACGAGGATGGGCTCGTTTTCCATCCAGCGTGAAATCTCGTTGATCCACGAGCCATCTTCGCGTTGGCTGCTGAGGACCTTGGTCGAGAGTTCGCTGCGCCAATCAATTTTCTTTCCTCCTGGGCCGTCAAGAGTGGGGAGGTGCGCGGCAGCGAGAGTCTTGGCCATAACGTGGTAGTAGTAAAAAAGTCCCTGATTGCCGAGGCCTGGATTTTCCTTCAATGTGAAATTTTTCGAGAGCCATGTGATGACTGTTTTGACCCGTGGGTCATCTGCGGTGAGATCGGAATAAACGAGAGAGAGGAGACCGGCGTAGGACATGGAGCCATAGGAGCGGAGTGCTATCTTTCCATCCTCTCCGACATCTTCGCCTGCCTTTGAGTTTCCGGGGAAGTAGACAAAGCCACCATCGTTTCCGGCTTTGTCACCCTTATTGGTCTCTTGTAAATTTTGACACTTCGTCACGAATTCGAGAGCAGCGGCCCAATCGAGTTCCGGTTGCTTTTTCTCACCAGCGTCGGTGGCGAGAGTTCGGGTGTGGTAGAGAGCTTCCAGTGCGAGGTGGGTGTTGGAAAGGTCTGAGTGATTGTAGGATCCTCCATAGCCGATGCCACCATCGAACTCTGAATCCAGTTTCCCTTTGACGCCCCAGTCAGTCTGTTGGTTCACGAGGAAGGCGCGAGCTTTGAGGATCGGCACTTTGTATTTTACGGGATCCGCCGCCATGAGGGCCATGATTGAGGAGGCTGTGTTGTATGTGGCGAGTCCGATCGAGTAGATGCCACCATTCTCCTGCTGTTGCGCGATGAGCCAAGTGAGGCCCCGAGTGTAGTTTTCCGGAAGGGGCTTCTTCAGATCGAGAGAAGGATCGGAAAGGAGGGACCGGAGCGTGAGCGCGGTGAAGGCGGGAAGTTCGGGGTTGCCCCAGTATCCCTCGGCATGCTGTTTGGAGAGAAGGTAGGTATTCCCCTTTTTGATCGTCTGTTGCATCTCGAGCTTAAGCGAGAGATGGGCACCATCTTGGGCAAGGATGGGCGAAGCGAAACACAAAGCCGCGATGAGGATGTTTTTCATAGTTGATGAGGTTTAATAATAAAGGTGACGACTGTTCCTTCTTCTGGCATGCGGGTGGGATGAGTGAACCAGATGTCGTCGTTGAGATTGTCTTTCCCTGGATAACTCACCATGGCGGGTTGTCTTGGGAAAATGGCAAAGAGGTCTCCGCTGACCTCCGCTTTAAATTGTCCGTTGTGGAGGTAGGAACCGGTGTAGAGCCAAGGGCCGGTGCTCATGGGCTTTTTGGTGATGCTGTGCACAATCAGGTCGTTGATGGATACTGTTTTGCTTTTTCCATCAACCTTATATTTCACAAGGATATCGAGGCGGGCTGCTTTTTTGACTTCGTCAGAGACTTCGAAAAACTTTCCGGTTGGGCGGTAATCCTCGTCGACGATCTCGAAGAGTTCTTTCGATTCCTGGAAGCCGAGAAGTTTCATCGCGATGTTAAGGTTGAGGGGAGAAATGTTGGAGAGGAAAAGGGCCTCGTGAACTTTGCCTTTTCCGTTGACCAAAAGATACTCCAGAGGGCGGTCTACAAGGTTGACACCGGCCCCGAAGGTGATTTCGCGAGTCTTCTTGTTTAGTTTTACTTTTCCGATTTGATACTCGTTGGCATTGAGCTGTTTGATCTCCGGCTTTTTAAGCGCATCGGCGGCTAGTTCAGCTGTGGATAGCCCGAAAGAAATCAGGAAGGAAACGAAAGGAAGTAGGCGCATCTATGGCTAAAATTGGACGTTCAGAGGTAAGAACGTGTGGGTTGGGCTGATTCTTAGGACTAATTTGAAGATTCACTTTCCTTGGTGAGTGCGATCGCCAAGTCACGCCACATTGACCGTGTGATATGGCGACTGAGTAATTCTACCGCAGGAATGCTCTCGCTTCCACGAGGAAAGGGATATCCAAGATTAGCAAGATAGCCGCGCACGCTGAGAAAGGTGCCTCGGGTGAGCGCATCGGTGAGATTTTCGTTGTCGCTTCGGACGGGTATGAGGCCAGTTTTGCTATGTCCGTTTTGGGTGCCGGAGATCCAGAGGGCAATGGGGGGATCGGTGATTCCTGTTTCGGTGCTCGTTACCTCTACTTTAGGAATGATTTTAAGTTGATCTCCCGAATTCTTGCGGATGAGAGTGGCAATCTCCAAAGCGGCAGTTTTGAGCTCCTCGCTCGTTGTTTTCCAGCTGCCGAAGCGCAGAATCAGAGAACGTTCTCCAACAGGGTCGACATTCCAGCGAGGAAGGGTGGGGCTCAGCGATGCGGTATCCGCAATCGCTTGTTTTAGCTCTTCCGAGGAGGCTTGCGGACAGCTGTCGATCACACGTTCCAGGGCCAAGAGCGCGCGTTGGAAGTCTCCTCGAGCCTGAAGAGTGGAAGAGAGAGCGAGAAGCTTGGCGGCAGAATGGTTGAGGGCAAACTGCCGGTATTCGTCGAGCCCGGGGGCTGATTCGAGGTCTCCCAGTTCTTCATCGGTAATCTCGGCGACAACAGGAACCTCGACGTCCAAAGGTTGAGTGGGGAAGTCGATTTTGGGGCCATTCTTGATCTTGGGCTGCATCACAAGAACTCCTACCGCGAGATCCGCTCCGAAGTCCTCTGGTGCGAGTGTAATTTTCTCGGGAGTCATGAAATCCATGTCACCGGTACGCATGAACCAAGTGATCAGGATGACTCCGATCAGGGAAATGAAAGTAATAGGCCAAGGGACGCGCACCGCTAAGAGGATGAAAGCTGAATGGCTGCGGGGAAAGGTAAAAAGTAGTGCTCGAAAATTGGCCCAAAAAAGAGCCGCCCGGCAGGACCGGACGGCTCGAAAAAATTGGAAGCAATCAGCTTAGTCAGCACTCTTCACAAGAGTCGCCTTTTTACCAAGACGGCTGCGGAGATAGTTGAGCTTGGCGCGACGAACGCTGCCTCTCTTAACGAGATCTACTCCCTCAATACGGGGGCTGTGGATGCAGAAGACGCGCTCAACACCCGTTCCGTAGGAAATCTTACGAACCGTGAAGCTTGAGTTGAGGCCCTTGCCACCGTGCTTGCCGATGACGATGCCTTGGAAAATTTGGATACGCTCTTTGCCACCTTCCACAACACGGGTGTTCACCTTAACCGTATCACCAACGTTAAACTCAGTAACGTCTGACTTCAGTTGCTCTTGCTCGATCTTATCAATGATGGTCATGGTGGTATAGGGCGCAGTAGGCGGGAGAGGGGAACTATTGGTTTTACGGGGGGAATGCAACTGTTTTTCGAGACGTTTGGCTCAAAGTTGTCGGCTGGAGGAGGAAAAATCACTGTAGGGCAGGGCATAGCTGGCTACTGGCGATTATCATGCGGCTGATAGCCCCGATTGGCATTCTTCCGGACTTTGATTACATTTGTTCAGAATTGAAGTTCGTTTTGCCACTCCGGTCGCCGTCTATTCGCAAAGGTTGGTCTTGTTCTGGTGACGATGATCGGCTCCGGGGCAACCAGTGCAGTTTGAATTTGAGTTCCAATCCTTGAAGCAAGGAGTTGTGTTTCGCTCCAGTCGGCGATCAGAACCTTAAAGATGAGGGCCCGTGTTCTAAACCCTAATAACAAAAATTAATTGATCTCACGGATCAATTTGTGAGGGTGCTCGGTCAGCAGGGAGGAGGCGGTGCTGTGCTGGAGCAGGAAGAAATGGCGAAGGCTCCTACGAAGAGGGCCACAGATGCTAGTAGAAAGCTGATTTTTAACATAACAATATTAGGACGTTGAGAAGGTAGATTTTATTCCAGAGTTTTTGAATTTATTTTAAAGTTTTCCTTTAAGCTGCCTTTTTAGGCGTTGCGGCTTGTTGCCACTGTTTGGCGATGGCGTGAATCTCGTCGTTTTCAGGCGGATTGGCTGCTGGGCCGAAGGAGCGGTCCTTGAGAGTGATGATGGATGTTTTGAGCTCTTCCTTTTCTGAATCTCCAAGGGAGGTATTCTTCTGAATGTTTTCGAGGAAGGTCAGAAGGGTGACGGGAGTGAGGGTGCTGGGGAGAGCTGGACCGGTGATGATTTCTTCCTCAGTTTTTTTACGCAGGAGCAAGAAGAGAGTGCCGGCGATGATAAGGAGGGCGGCGGCGATGATCCAAGCGAGCCAAGATTGGCTTTCCTCACCGGCGATGATCTCGGTCGTGTTATCGACCTCAACAAGATCGACGTCGTCGTAGCGTTGGCGGAGGAGGCCTTCGTCTTCCTTTTCCGAGACCTCGACAAGGAGTGCGGGAAAGGTGAAGCTGGTGGGGAGGTGATCACCTTTGGGGGCTAGGGTGAGACGCCATTCGTGGGTCGAGAGAGGGGCGCCGTCGTCGGTGGTGGCATCGAGTTCTTCGATCTGGAGTTCACGGTCTTCGGTATCGGAGACGGTGAGATCATCGAATTCCAGTTTCACCAATTCTTCCAGTGAAGGAATGAGACCGTGGGCTTGTGCTCGGATTTCGAGGTAGATTTTATTTTCCGTCTCGGACTCGCGCTCATCAAGGATCATGGTGAGGGAGAGGTCGCGGAAGGGCCGGGTTGAGGCTATTTTCGAGGCATCGATCGGGATGGCCGCGGAAGAAATAGGGAGGACGACGTAGCCGGAGGTGTCAAGGAAATCGAGGTCGATTTTAAGAGGAGGAATAGAGTCAATCTCGGGGCCCTTGGGTTTCAAGAGGAAGTAGGCATATGGAGTGACGGTCCAGCCGGGTTCGGTATCGGTGCGGGCGGCTACCTTTGAACTGTGGAAGGTGATTGAAACGATCTCGAAGTGTTCGGCGAGAACGGCACGCGCGCCTTTTTCAAACTTGTCGCGGTAGTCCTCGGTGGGTCGACCGTAGTTGTAGGAATAGCGCGAGTTGTTTTGATTGATGAGGTAGCGCTGGAAGCCGCCGGACTCCCGTTCGATCTCCTTGGTGTGGCGGAGATTGACGAAGAGGCCGAAGGGCTCGGTCGAGGTGAGGCGGTCGGGACCATCGACATAAGTATCGAGCTGAATCTCAGTGACGAGATCTTGGTAATATTGATAAACCTTGGAGGCCTCTTCGATCCGTTCGTGCTCGCCAGTGATCGGGAGGGCGGCTTCGAGGAAGCGGTATTTTAAATCGGCGGAGACATTTGCGAGGCGGGCATTGATCGTTTTTGCGAAGCTGTCGAGGTGGCGCTTTTTGGCTTCGCCGGGGAGGGCGTCGAGGGCCGCTTTGATCTTAGCGAGTTCGCTCGGGACGGGTTGGTCATCGGCTTTGAGCGCACCGAGATCAGGAGAGCCGAGTGAGGCGTAGAACCAAGTGGTAAATGGTTCCTCGGATTCGTCTTTCTCGTCTTCGAGAGGGAGAGTGGCAGCATACTTTGCCGCGGCGTCGGCGAGATCATCGAGTGCGAAACGCTTGTTGGCCGAGTGCTCGGGATAGGAGGCGATCTTGGACTGGTAGTTTGATCGCTCGTAGGAGAGAGAGGCTTTTTGGATTTCGAGTGCCCAACTTTCGCGGTGCTTTTCCAGGGCGTCGTCGCAGAGCTGGGTGGCAGCGGCGTAGCCACGGAGGACTTGCGCTTCCAGTTCCTTGTCCTTGCGCTTGGTCTTGGCTTGCTCCTGAATCTTGGGGTTGGGCCAGAGGCGGGCGAGGTTCGTGCGCATGCGACGGAGGAGGGAGGCGATGGTGTCGGGGTCGAGTTCATCGACGGGTCCGAAGACGGATTCGAGTGATTCGACACGCCAGACTTCGGCTTGTGAGTGAGCCTGGATAAAGGCGTCGGAGAACTCGTCTTCAAAGTTGTCCTCTAGCGCAAGTCCTCGCACTTCGGTGACAAACTCAGCGAGTTTTCTGAGGTTCCGTTCCTGCTTAGATCGGGTGAGGGGAATCGTTTCGGCGCGCTGGTTATAGCCCGAGTAATAGAAGTAGCTGGAGCGATAGCGGGACTGCTGGTTGGGGTTGTTGTTTTCGGCCCAGACCTGGATCATCTCGCGCACGAGTCCTTCAGTGGCTTCGGGTCGATGAGAGGCGAGCTCTTTGAGGAGAGGGAAGGCTTGGGTCTCTTCCTTTACTTTGAGAAAAAGGGAGGCGCTGACACCGAGATTATCGAGGCGGACGGGCTCATCGATATTTGCAAGCCACTTGTCATCAGGGCGGGTGCGGAGGAGATCGCCGGAGTCGATGGGTGGGGTGACGTTTCGGCTGAAGGTCTGCTGGGGGCGACGGCCGTAGTAGATGTTTCCAAAGGGGTCATAGTTCGACTGGGGCCGTAGCGAGGTTGACGTGTCGAGGCGCTTGGTGCGGTTGGCTTCGGCATTCCAGTTGCGGACGTAGAGAGTGAGCACCTCCTTCCAGTCAGTGAGGTCGACTTCTTCGTTTCCAAGAAGAGCGGCGGCCGCGGCGGATTGGAGTTTAAGTTGTTCCAGACGGAAGTCGGGCGAGGCATGTTCGCGGGTTTGTGCGGCGAGCGTTCCTACTGCGGCGAGGATTTCGAAGCCTTCGCCTTCGGCATCGGAAAAGGTCTTGGTGAGCCAGTCTTTTCCGGTGCTGCCTTCGAGCTCTGGGACCAAGGAAAGAGCGCGATAGAGGGCGATTCCTTTTTCGTTTAGCGGGGCTTTCTTTTCGCCGATGATTTCCAAGCTGAGACCCCAAGCTTGCGGAAGGTGTTCCTTTCCTTTTTCGGCGCTGTGGGATTCGGCGTGGAAACGGGCGAGGAGGTTGAGGGAGGGATACTTCTTCTCTTCTTTGGCTTTTTCGAGGTCAGGAAGAAAGGGGGGCACTTCATCGAGCATACTTGCGGTGATGAGGAGTTCGGCGGTGCGGTGCTTTGTTTCCTCATCCTTGGTGCCGAAGTAGCGGGTGCCAGTTTTGAGCGCGTCGAAGAAGGCCGTCGGCATCTTTTGAGCGCTGCCAATGAGTTTGGCTAAGAGGGTGAGCGTGTTTTGGTCGGGCGCCTTTTTGGCGGCGTCGGAAAGGGCGAGAATTTCGCCGGGGCGGAGATATTGCGCTTGAGAATGTCCCTTGGCACCGAGCGTGGCGAGTTCGGGGCGGGGGTTGACCTGCGCCTTGGATCCGAGTTGCTGGACGATGCGAGAGAAGGCGACTTTGGCGTCGTTGTCGGGAAGCTTTTCGAGCGCGTCTTTGACGGAGGACCAGTTGCCGAGAACGACGTCGCGGCGGAGCGTCTGCACGTCTTCCTGAAATTGCTTCAGCTTGGCTTGGTTCTCCTTTTGTTTGAGCTGAGCGGGATTGGGTTTGGGTGCGTCTTTGGGTGGATCGGCGGGCTTGGGTTCCTCGGCCCCCTTTTCGTCTCCTTTTTCGGCAAGGCGTTTGGCTGCGAGTCGAGCTTCGAGAATTCCTGAAGTGGTGCGATTGATGACGAGCTTCTGAAGGAGCTGGGTGCGGGTCTGCTCGGGCGTTTTTTGACTGCTGCTGCCACTGGGGCGGGTTCCCTGCTGTTGCATCTGCGCGAGAACTTCGGACGGGATATTTTGGACTTCTACCGTGCTTCCGTTGATTCGAACCGGAGCAATTGTGAGGGCAGAGAGGGATGAACTGAGGAGGAAGGGAAGGGTCAGGGCAAGGTGGCGAGGGGTCATCGGTGTGATAAAAGTTTGCGAAGCTTCGCTTTTTGGGAGGAAGAACGGGGCGAAACGCCCCGGCTTCTTTTTAGGAGCCTGAACCGTCGGGTGGAGGGCCTTGGCCTGCTCCACGAGAGTCTTCGGTTTTCTTGCCAGGCTTGGCACCAGGTTTCGGGCGACCGCCCGATTTGCATCCTTGTCATTGACTGGGGATGGGTAGTCCGTAGAGCTCGGTGGGCTCGGCGCGGGCCAAGCGGATGGCGGCTTCGAGATCGTTGAGGTGTTTCTCTTTGTTAGAAGAAGTTTGAGCGAGAAGCTTGTATTCCTGTCGGGCCGCTTCGATTTCCGGCTCCCACTCACTGGCAGGGAGGCCTTCGAGCTTCATGAGGTAGGTCATGTAGTAGCGGGAATTCGCGAGAGTCGAGAGGGCGTCCTCCTTGAGGTCGGCGTTGGCACTGGGATCTTCGTTGAGCTCGGCAACTAGTTCGGCCAAATCTTCGCGGGCTTCGGGGAGTCCGGAGCTCTGCATTTTTCCTTTGGCGATCTCGAGCTGAATGCGGCGCGAGTCATAGGTGCGGTCTTTGGGGAGTTTGGCGAGGGCCTTTTGGTAGAGTTCGACGGCGTTGGCCCAGTCTTCATCGGCGACCGCTTGGCGAGCATCCGTGAGAATGTCTTCGGTGTGGTCGAGGGTAAGATTTTCCTTACCGGGTCCATAATGGTAGGCGGCAAAGCCGAGAGGGATGAGGAGCCAGAGAGTGGCGATGATGATTTTCATAAGGTAAATGGTTTTTTTCTTGGTAGCAGTAGGAGCAGGGGAACGAAAGGACGCTTTTTGGAGAAGCGGAAGGAGTGCCGGGATTTGTTCAGGGATTTCTCATCGATGCCTGCGCAGGGGACGCATCGGAGGACGGTTAGGACGGGTTTCTTTTCGGTCTGGTATTTGGCGAAGGCGGGGTCGACATTGTTTTAGATACAGCGGTCGTTCTCGTTCATGCTTTCCTTGTCAGCGCGGACGGATCCTTCGCGACCGTTAACGGTCTCTGCGAGGCTGATGAGAGGGATCAAGAGGGGGATGAATCGTTTTATTGTGAGGGCTGTTAGGTCATTCCGGATTCCGAGTTTCCGGGGTTGAAGGGAGTCGCAAGAAAGCGGAGGAAAAGAGGGAGGATTGCGAGGATGAAGGCGGAGACTACTCCTGTGATGAGAGCGTATTCGCGGAGGGTGAGGGTGAGGCCCTTTTTATCAGTCTCGAGGGTACCCATGCGGGCGAGCATGGAAGTGGGGATGTGCTTGAGGTTGCCATCGTGATATTCGCCACCGAGGCGGGATGCGATTTGCTGGAGGGCACCAACATCCTGGCGGGAGTTGCGGCCATCGATCATGGAGCCTTTTGAGGGGTTGCCGACGCCAAGAACGAGCGCGCCACTGACGGATGGAGGCATCTTGGGCATGCCGGTGGCGGGGACGGAGTCGCCATCGCTGACGAGAAGGAGGGTGGTGGAATCGGCTGGCCAATCGCGGGCGATGCGGGCGGCTTCTTCAAGGCCATCGAAGAGGCGGGTTTTGCCGGTGGGGAAGACGGACGAAAGAGGGAGGCCGTCGAGGAAGTTGAGGATGACTTCAAGGTCGCGGGATTCCTGGACGACGGGTTTGGCTCCGTTGTAGACGGCGACCATGGTGATATGGAGTTTTTCGTCGGTGGTCCTTTTTAAGAGGGATTGGACGAGGGCGGCGGCGCGCTGCGTGCGGGAGATTCCAGTGCTATCTCCGGAATCCTGAAGTCTCATGGAAGGGGAAACGTCGACGACGAGCATGAGGTGGCGTCGTTCCTTGGCTTCGACTTCCTTCATCTTGGATCGATGGGCCTTGGGCTCAATGAGCATCAGGCTGACGAGGGACGATGCAAGTCCGGTGAGAGAGAGGACTCGCAGGATGGGAGCGAGGTAAGTGAGTGGAGAGAATTTGCCATTGGGTCCGAAGGCCAAATGCTGGGTTTTTTGGACACGAAAGGCGTGGAGGGTCTCCGCTCCAGTCGCGAGAATGAGAACCGCGATGGCAGTGAGGATCGAGGGCATGGGCATCTGATCTACCATGGCGAATATCGGAGTCCGAAAAGGGTGAGGAGAAAGGCTCCGAGAATGGAGAGGCCGGCGATGGTCCAGGGGCGGAAGTGGTCGACGGGGTCGGGGGTGAGGCGAACAAGCGAAGCTTGTGCCATTCCGTCGATTTTTTTGAAAATAGAATCGAGGGCCGTGGGGTCTCCTGCTGCGAAAGTTTGGCCGCCGGTGATGGAGGAAATGACGGAGACTTCCGCGGGGGCGTCGCCGCCACCGATATGGACGGCATAAACGGTGATATTATTTTCGGCGAGCGATTGGGCGATTTTGACATCGTTGCCATTAGAGAGATCGAAGCTCTGGCCATCGGAGAGGAGAACGATCATGCGGTCGCCGACTTCGGATTCGAGGAGATACTTCTCAGCCTGCTTGAGTGCTTTACCGATGGAAGTGCCGCCACTAAACCAATTGGGGAGCTTGCTGGGGTGGAGGAAAGGAGGGGCGTTGCGGAAGGCGGAGACGTCGGTAGTGAGCGGGACCCAGCGAAGGTTATCGTCGCCAAAAACGAGGAGGGAAAAGGCGTCGCCTTTTCGGTAGGTGAGGAATTCGTTGAGCGAATCCATCGCGACCTCGTAGCGATCTTGTTCTCCAAAAGAGGCGGTCATAGAACCTGAGACATCGAGACAGAACATGATGTTGGTGAGCTCACGTTCGCTTTTTGGGCGCTCAAATTGTCGGGGTCCGGCTACGAGAATGATGAAGGTGGTGAGGAGGAGAGCGGGGAGGGAGTTGACGAAATTAAGAGTGCGGGAGAGCCACTTGGAGTGATTAGTTTTCTGGTGGTCGAAAGGAAGTGCGAGGGCACGGGCGTGGGTGCGCCATTGAAACACGATCAGGAGGATCGGGATTGCGAGTGCGAGGAGGACGGCTGGATAGGCGAAAGACAAGGGAAGAGTGAGTGGGAAATTGCTTGGCTGGGGAGGTTTATCTGCAACGGAGTGAAACGGAGATAGCCAACGGCAAATTTAGCAGATTAAGACTGACGGTTGCGGGATTGGATTGACTACTGAAAAGACAGAGGAATCTGAAGCGTGGTTGAAGCAATGGCTCTGTGTTTAGGGTTTCTCGATCTGGGATTTAGAGCTTCCCTGATAGGGATCGAGGAGCGGGAGGATGTCCTTGTGGGTGAGTTCGGGGTTTGGGGCGTGGAGCCATTGCTCGATCTTTAGGATGAGGGGGGAGGCGTCTGGGTGGGTGCGGAGTTGGATG
>OJFK01000015.1_pt1 | contig 66572 bp, 60 predicted proteins | sample 1594101 | NCBI WGS metagenome assembly OJFK01 (sample SAMN05416723, study PRJEB24817) | seawater metagenome | isolation source: Sea water | place: Canada:Atlantic | collected 2013-07
ATCTACACAGAGTAGATCGTCGGCAGCGTCAGATGTGTATAAGAGACAGATCGAAGACGGTTGGTCCATGAAGAAACTCCACCGCCTCATCGTCACCAGCAAAACCTACCGCCGCTCCTCCAAAGCACGCCCCGATCTCGCAGCCCTCGATCCCCGCAACCTGCTCCTCGCCCGCCAAAGCCGCCTTCGCCTCGATGCCGAAATCATCCGTGACGCTGCCCTCAGCGCCAGCGGCCTCTTCTCCCCCGTGATCGGTGGACCCGGCGTCTTCCCTCCCCAACCTGCCGGCATCTACGCCTTCACCCAGAACCGTAAGAGCTGGAAGACCAGCTCCGGACCGGACCGCTACCGTCGCGCGATGTACACCGTCTTCTACCGCAGTGCGCCCTACCCGCTTCTCTCCACCTTCGATGCCCCCGATTTCCAGACAGTCTGCACGCACCGGGTTCGCTCCAACACGCCCTTGCAAGCCCTCACCATCGCCAACGACCCTGCCTTCCTCGAGATCGCCCAAGGCCTAGCAGCCCGCCTTCTGCGCGACGTCCCCGGCGGACTCGAACCCCGCATCCTCCGCGCCTGCCAACTCACCCTCTGCCGCGAGCCAAGCCGTGAGGAACTCGCAATTCTCACAAGCTACCTCCGCCAACAAAGCGAGGATTTTATCCAAGACGAGACCGCCGCCCGCGCCCTCCTCTCCGACGAACTCCTCTCCTCCCAAGTCCCGCCCGCCGAAGCCGCCGCCCTCGTCGGCCTCGCCCGCGCTCTCTTAAACACCGACAACTTCATCACCCGCGAGTAACATCCCCATGAACGACTTCGAAAATCGCTGGCTCGCCGAGCGCACCCGCCGTCACTTCTTCCGTGACTGCGGAGTCGGCCTCGGCTCCATCGCCATAAATTCCATGCTCGGGCAACTGCAGGCCGGTGAACTTCCCGCCATCGATCCGGCCAATCCGATGAGCGCTCGAAAATCGCCCCTTCCGGCCAAGGCCAAGAACGTCATTTTCCTCCACATGGCCGGAGCCCCCAGCCAGCTCGACCTCTTCGAGGACAAGCCCAAGCTCCGCGAATACCACGGCAAGACTCCGCCCGAAAGCCTTATGGAGGGCAAGCGCTTCGCCTTCCTCAAGGGCAACGAAACCCTCCTCGGCAGTCAGCGCAAGTTCGAGCGCTACGGAGAGTGTGGGATGTCGATCAGCGAACTCTTTCCACACCACCGCAAGATCGTCGACGAAGTCGTCTGGCTGCGCGGCATGACGACCGACGTCTTCAATCACGGACCCGCCAAGCTCTTTATGAACACCGGCTTTCAGGCCCCCGGCCGACCCAGCATGGGCTCGTGGATCACCTACGGCCTCGGCAGCGAATCCGAAAACCTTCCCGGCTTTGTCGTCCTCCAAAGCGGACCACGCGGCCCCCGCGCCGGCAATTCCCTCTGGGCCAGCGGCTTCCTCCCAACTTCCTTCCAAGGCGTCCCCTTCCGTGGCAAGGGGGATCCCATCCTCCACCTCCGCAGCCCCGAAGGGATCACCCGCGAACGTGAGCGCAGCTTCTACGACACTGTTGGAGCCCTCAACCGCGCCCGCCTCAAAGAGACCGGCGATCCCGAAATTCTTACCCGCCTCAACGCCTACGAAATGGCCTACCGTATGCAGACCAGCGCCCCCGAGCTAATGGATCTCACCGGCGAATCCAAGAGCACTCTCGACAGCTACGGCGTGAAACCCGGCGAATCCTCCTTCGCCTCAAACTGCCTCCTCGCCCGCCGTCTCATCGAGCGTGGCTCCCGCTTCGTTCAACTTTACCACACCAACTGGGACAGCCACGGCGGCCCTGGGGAGAACCTCAACAGCGACTTTGAAAAAGTCTGCAAGGACGTTGACCAAGCGAGCGCCGCCCTCGTTCTCGACCTCAAAGAGCGCGGAATGTTAAAAGACACCCTCGTCATCTGGGGCGGAGAATTCGGCCGCACTCCAATGGGCGAAAACCGCAAGACCATCGGCCGCGACCACCACATCGAAGCCTTCACGATGTGGATGGCCGGTGCCGGCCTCAAGCAAGGTCACATCCACGGCCAAAGCGACGAACTCGGCTTCGGAGTGGTCGATGGCAAGGTCCACGTCCACGACCTCCACGCTACCCTCCTCCACCTCCTAGGCTTCGACCACGAACAACTCACCTACCGCTTCCAGGGCCGCGACTTCCGCCTCACCGACGTCCACGGAAAAGTCGTGAAGGAAATTTTAGCGTAGCAAGGCCCCCATCTTTTGGTGAACCAACGCTCGCAATCAAGCGCGGCGATTTCTCACCGTTCCTGACTTTTTCCGCTATCAAACCACCCCTAGCAGTCATACTAATCCTCAACTCTAACTCGGACAAATCTACGGGAAGATTTTGATGCGTTGAGATCCCTTACACCGACTACCATCCGCCCAGGCGCTGACTCCTCTCGACGATACTCTGTGGAAACGTCGGATCCAGACTCCCAGTTTAGGAGGTCACTTGAAAATTCAACGACGTAGTTGATATCTCTTTCCTCCGAAAATTTGTCAAATTCAATTGCAAGAGTTCTCATTGAATCAGCCTCAATTGATAACATCGAAGGAGTTGAGATAGACTTCGCATCGTTCGGATCCGTGCCGTAGGCATATTCCCAAAAGTTATCCAGACCATCTTGATCCGGATCAGCCGAACGGCTCCGCTGGGCCAAGGTAGGAAAGTTTTCTTCGGCCCATTGTTCGAAGTGAGGGAATTTTGTAGGAGGAATAGCCACTTTGACGATTGCCGAGGCATTTGATCCCGCTCTCAGGGTGAACAGAATATCTCCGGCAGAGTTTAAATCAGTCAACTCCAGCTCCTCGATCCTTAAAAGATTGAGCCAACCAAAGAAAAAGAGATCTCCTTCACCAAAAATTCGACGAACAGTAAGGTTCTGCTCTGCCACGAAATAGGAAAAATCGTTTTGAGTATTAATTCCGAACCCATGATTAAGACGAGCGGCGAACACCACTTGGCCTAGCTGATTAATCATCGGTCTCCCGAAGGACCGGTAAGTGACACCCTCGGCCATTCCAGGAGCTTGTTCACCGGATTTAGCGAGACACCTTGGTTCAACACCATTCACAAGCTTCCTCCATACAGACTGTCTGAAGCTCTCCCCGACGGACTCGGTGGCTGTATAAGCCATTGAGTTATTTTCAGCAGAAAATGGCATGCCGAAACCAGAAAATTTTGCCCCGTCACTTGATCCCGGCACGGCCTGTTGAGAAAAAGCGACAGTTTCAATCGGTGAATCCAATCCTCCTCTAACGATGGCTTCGACTGTTGTTGTCCCATTAAATGCAGTCACCACATGTGGAGGTTTAGCTCCCTGATTCGACATTCTACCTCTGATCTTCGTTATTTGAAATCCCTCGAAACCCGGAAGATCTTGCCCGGTTCGCAAGATATCGGTAGTTATCTGCTGATCCAGCTCTAGTAAGCGGTAGGCACCCGACTCAAGAGTTAAAGCTCGGATCTTCCCACCGTGATCTCCACTCAGGCCAATTTGAAGATCCTGCAGAGCAGAAACATTTCCATCAACCTGACGGAATTCCTCACCACGAATCAAGTATTCATTTCTTCGAAAAGTAACCGCTGAATCCACAAATCCATCAGTTTGAAACACCATATTCCGATAGTATTGAGTTTCACCATCCCGACGGCCAAGCAGGGAATGGTAGAGTAGATTTCCGCTATCTGTGAAAAACAAATCGCCAAAACGAAGGTGTCTGGAGCCATCAACCTCAAATGAATCAGTTACCAATGCCAGCCTATTACTGCGGTCAACGATCCATATTTCATCCGGCGATGATCCCGTAACTGCGATCAATTGACTGTTATTGGGAGTCACGCCGCGCGTGTCTTTCTTTAGAGCGATGCTGAACGCAATTCTCCCCAGAGAATCAATGATAGGGTCTTGGAATGATTCGTATTCGGCTCCGTTAAAAACACCTCCTTCCATCGTGACTACTTCCTCGCCGTTGCCAAAGTTCCGAACGATGGCGTCCTTCTTGATTTCGTTTTCTATCACATCAGCACGGAAGCAAATGTCTCCATAGAGATTGATTTGGGCTTTTCTCAGAGAGCCCAATACACTTCCCTGCTCATTTTGAATCGCATTACCTTGAAGTGCGAGAATCTCAGTTCTAAATTCCTGAGCGTTGGATGACAGCGTGCCGTGTGCTCCGAGGATGCCCACAAAAAAGAACAATTTACTCATGTCAGGAAATCGAGATTTGGAAAATTCTGGGCATCGATTCTCAAAATGGAGGCAGCATCCGAAGCACTAAGGTTCATGAAACTTTCTAAAATTGTACGATACACTTGGCGAAAGTCTGTAGTTGAATCCATACTATTATTTAGGATTCGGTCATCGTCAGACAAAGACGGAAATTGACCGTAAAGTCCTGATTTGACACCCCCACCCAAAACAAACATTGAACCTGCTGCGCCATGATCAGTCCCATTGGTACCATTCTCTGTAATTTTTCGGGAGAACTCGCTGTAGGTCATGATCACCACTCTGTCCCATTTTCCCTGCCGTTTCATTTCGGTGGCAAATGCCCCAATCGCTGAATCTAGATCAGAAAGAAGATTGGCGTGAGACCCCAAGAGAGGTCGCCCCGAGGCATTATTCACGAATTGGCTTGTATGTGAATCATACCCTTTTTGAACTGTAAAATAGACAGAACTTCTTGATCCCGTATCGATATAGCGCGCGATATTCCTCAGATCTCGCCCTACAATAGAATTAGGAAAGCTGTTAGATGGAAAGCTGGCTTTTGTATTCTGGAGGAACTCTTGAATCTCTCCCGCACTTTTAAAGGCTGCCTGAATTGAATTTCTGGCATAGTCCAGAACAGGTCTTGTCCCCGTAGTGGCCGAATCGTTCATCTTTCGAAGAATTTGTTCTGAAAACTCATTATCAATTTCAGGTAGGAGGATGTGACTATCGTTTGCTGCCAAATACTTGAACAAGTCAGGATTTTTCATCGTGACTGCGGTATTGGAGCTTTGAGTCCGGAAACTTAGTCCCGCACTCGTCAGAGTTTCCAGGCCGACAAAAGGATCGAACGAATCTTCGGAAGAGCACTTATGGTCAAAGTAACGGCCAAGCCAACCACTCCCATTGTCGCCGTCCAAACTGGAACTAGCCCACACATTACGAAGCTTAAAGTGGGAAAGGTTGGGCGATGGTTGACCCACTCCATTGACAACCGCTAGGTCTCCCGAGTCCCAGAGGCCCTGCAGCGCACCAAGCGACGGATGAAGACCCAGACCATCTTGAAGCATCAAGGTTTCCTCCTCCCTAATCGCTAATTTCGGGCGATCGCGATAATATAGAGTGGAATCCTCTCTGGAATGCGGAATGACCGTATTGAGAGAGTCATTTCCTCCCTCCTGGTAGATCACTAATAAAATAGGGCCATCCGATCCGGCATCCCCATCGGAAGCAGCCGCGAATGGTGCGAGGACCCCATTCAGTCCTCCCCCGGCAAGCCCTGCAGCGATCGACTGCTTAAGGAAGGCACGCCGCCCGATTCCCCGGGAAGGATTCTGAACATCTGTTGATTCTTTTTGTGCGCCCATGATCCATTTATTGTAGTTGAAACTCAGGCAGGGCCATGAAAATCCGGATGAGTTCACGTACCCGAGTTTCGACGTTCAACTGACGAAAATCCTTCTCGTAGCCTTCTATGAGAACGGCCCGCTGTTTGGAAGATATCCGATGAAATGGTAAAAAGTGATCGTTTAGCTCATCGATTAGCAGATCCAAATTCTCAGGTTCCTGAAGATGTGCGGGAATAATGTTCTTGATCTTAAAGTCACCCGGAGGATCGATATCTCGGATGGAGCGATAGGTAAGGTCGTCATATACTGGAAGGAACCCGATGGTTTCCTGAAGCCACAAGGAGGGTAAGTTGCTTCGGAAGAGAGCTTTTTCCAGGCCCAACCACGAATTACCAACCCCCTCCGGCTCTGCCCATCCCGCAATGCTAGGAGGATCCATTGGATCGTAACCCAGAAAATACAAAGCGGGCCAAGTTAACGCAGGTTCAGGCTCAGAAACTTTCAGGTTTTTGAGGCAGGAAACCATGAAGTCTGCGGCATCCTTAATCTGATTCCCTCGATTTTTTGTATCATAAAATGCTCTGCTCATGAAAATATCTTTGAGTAGAGGTCGTATCTCAAAATTATGGGAATTTTTGAATCTATTTCCTAATTTTGCAACGAGCTCCTCTGGTGGTTCTGGCGCGACAAAATACCGCCATAGTTTCCAAACCAAATATGTCCCGGCGGCAGGTTGCTCGAAGATATGGTCCATAACTGCCGATCCATGCTCGGAAACATCTCCCTGTCCGGGTGAGATTTTAGGAAAAGTTTTCCCAAGAATTATTTTTTCCGCAGTGTCGATAAAGTAGAATTTTTCAGGAAATTTAATACTGTAAGTATCATCAAGATAGGGGGTGTAGGGATGATCTTCAGGGTGCTTGGCTTCAGTGCGCCTGCCGGTAAAGGCTTTCGCCGTGTTTAAAACGTCTTCCTCCGTGTATCCGCCATTTACCCCCAGTGTAAAGAGCTCAAGAAGTTCCCGGCCAAAATTTTCATTAAGCCTAGGCCTGCTGTTGGATTTGAGATCGAGCGTCCACATCATTCCTCCGCTCCATGAAACCCCATGAATCAATTCCTTGAAATTCCCAAGCGAATGTTTCCGGCAGAGATCAAAATGTTGAAAAAAGTAAATCCATTTATTTTGATGCAAGAGAGGTTTTTTACTGATTGGAACGTGATCAACAAAAAACTTAAACATCTTTGCCCCAAGTGGATTAGCAACGTGCAGTTGCTCAAGATACCAATGAACAAATCGGCTCTCCGAATCATTGATCGATCCGGTCGGACCTCCTGCGGAGATCTCTTTCCCGTCCCACCAGTCGGGGAAGGGAAAATCACCCCAATCTTCCGCTCGGCCAACCAATGAGTCAACGGCTGCCTCGACACCCTGGGTCCTGCCGATGTCGAAGAGGGCTGAGATCTCGTCCCTCGTTGCGCCCATGATGCAACGACTAGCCAGGTGGGCAGCGTGGTCGTAGTTCCACTCAAAGTTTGTGAGATTAGAGATCATTCGGCGGCCATCGACCCTAAGGGGGGAGGACATGTGTTACGAGTGAAATCCCGCTAAAGATATTACACGCACGACGCGAGGCGCCCAATTTTGTAACGAAGCCTGAGGCAGTTTTTGTGTTCTCATCTTTTTACAAGAACACACCGTGTTCTACTCAAAGGACCAGCAGATGAAATCCCATAATGCGGCTTCCGGTGTAGCCGAACCTACCAAAATAGAGGACAACTTCGACTCACGTTCGGACAGTTTCTTACGAATTCGGCTACAAATCGCCGAAGAAGATGTTCTCGGATCCTTCGCTACAGACATCGAAATTCGCAGGGAATTGCACGAGCCGCCTACCCATCAGCCCAGTTCTCACAGAGCTCAATGCCATTTTTCAGCAACACCCTCTCTTACCCCTCCGCTCCGGTCCAAGGGCGGCTACAAAGCCCTCCCGCCAAAAGAAGATTCCTAGCAGTAGCGATATTTTGAAGCGAGTGGAGGTGCCAGTCTTTCGCTACGGAGCTAATCGATCTATCGACCAGCCATTACCTGTTCTAGAATAGACAAATCTATCATGTACGCGGCCTTTTCCACCTTGCCAAAACTCAATACGCTCGGCTCTGACACGGTAGCCACCCCAGAAGCTAGGGAGCGGCACATCGCCGCCTTCGAACTTGGAATTAAGTTCAGCCATTTTATTGAGTAATAGCGCACGGGATTCGATGACACTTGATTGATCTGATACCCAGGCACCGATCTGGCTCTCACGGGGTCGGGAAACAAAATATTTCAGCGACTCTGAGACACTGACTTTTTCTACTGAACCTTCGATACGTACTTGGCGCTCTAACTGAAGCCATGGAAACAACAGTGATGCTTTGGGAATAGCCTCGATCTCCTTGGCCTTGGCGCTTCCGTAGTTGGTGTAAAAGACGAATCCATTTTCATCAAAAAACTTCATCAAGACTGTGCGCGAAGCTGGACAGCCATCCAGCCCAATTGTCGATAGCGTAAACGCGTTAGGCTCATGTAACTTTGCATTACGGGCTTCGGAAAACCATTGTTCGAATTGAGTAAAAGGATTCTCCACCATCTCCGCGCGATGCATCTCACGGCTTCCGTATTCCTCGCGCATCGCAGCAATCTCCTCCCGAATTTTGGACATGTCTCTTATTAAACTCCAATTATCAAATACCAAATACCAAAATTGCTATATCCACCAAGCTAGAGGTTTACATAACCTCTAAGGATGCTAATTACCAAAAAAGAGAGCCCCCCTTTCTCCCCCTCCGCTCTGGTCCAAGGGCGGCTACAAAGCGCTCCTGCTAAAAGTGAATTCCCAGCAGTTGCACAAAAAGAATCGTGCAACCCTTATATTTAAAAGGAATTGAAAAAATCCTCTTTTTTGTAACCAAGATCCATCTCCCCGCGTCTCTCCCTATGAAAGCGAAGATCCTAATCGAAAACCACCCTCCCACCAAAAACAAATTCCTAGTAGCAATGCCAAATTTTACAAAAAAAGAGATTATTCAAGAAGTAAGCGATCGTTTGAGTCTGACCCAGAAAATGTCGTCGAAGATATTCCACCTTGTTTTAGAAATTGTTACAAGAGAGTTGGCGAATGCTAACAATGTTGTAGTAAGAGATTTCGGGACATTTGAAGCAAAGATAGCGAAGGGGCGTCCCGGGAGAAATCCGAAGGATCCGAATACGACGATTCCTATCCCAACCCGGGCTGTGGTGAAGTTTCAAGTCGGGAAAGCGCTTAAAGAGAAAGTTGGACGCACTCTTCCCGAATTGGAAAGCCGCGTAGGCTAGGTGAAACGATTTTTTCTCTGCATCCCTCTCCTCTCCACTTTCCTCACTTTATGTGGAGGGGCGTTTACAAGGAATACCAACAATCTGGCTACACCACCCCTTCTCCCCCTTTCCAAAGGCGGCTTCAAAGCCCTCCCGCCAAAAGGAAACTCCTAACAGGAACTTCTTCGAGAAGGAGAAGGCGATTCTACACGCGAAGAATCAACTCATCTGGATCTCAACAAGAACCCCACTGCTTAGAGGCTAGTCCCAGTTTTTTCACGCGCGTCGTCGCTGCTCCGTAAAGACCAATGCGATTCCCAAACCGTCCTCGGTGTTGCCATGTGAGCTTGGTGCCGTCGGGGTCTTGCGCCGCCGCCGCTAATCAATTTCACTCACAAGAAATCTTTAAAGTATCACTCCCTCTTATTTTGGGGTCGGTGCTTTTTGGCATCCAGCACGGGGCGTCAGCAAAAGTATGTTAGGCACACTACAAGGAAACCTAATTGAGTTCCCCCAAAAAATCGAGGGAACATCGCGCAATATCCCATCTGATCGATCAGAAAGGACGGCCTATCGAATTCTATTAGGATTCCTTACCAGCGCACTCTTTAGCCACTTTGGCAGGGTGCTTCAGCTTGGTGCGAACTTCTTTCGGGTTCATTGCAGCCACGGTAGCTTCATCCATGCCCAATGCGACAAGACGCTTCCTGTGGTCGTTTTGACGTTTCGTTCTCGCTGAATTTGACTTCGTGGGACGAGTCCTGTTTTGGTTCCGCGCTTCTGTTGAGGCCATGTTCGTATTTTTTATCCTAGCTGAAAGAAGATGAAGAGATTCTTTTAATCGGCTAGGTCGATCTCAAGAACAGAGGTTCTTTAGGTTTGATGACGGCCCTGGTCAACTGGAATTCCATTTTAAGAGGGCTGATATGCATCGGTCTCCAAAAGTAAAATGAAAGGAAAAAAGACAGAAAACATGCCCTGCATGTTTTAGAAAGGTCCTAATAATTCTTGTAGCTACAAAGGATCCCATCACTTCGATGACAATTTTTCCGGTGGGGGATTTGACGGGTTTAGGTGATCCTTGCGCCATTCGCGGGCGCTCTATTTTTTAGGGCTGTCCTACCACGATTTCTGGGTCGCCGCTGATCAAAAGCTGGACGGCGGCAGGTTTCACACTGCGGAAAAGGAGTCCGAAAGGGGCCAGGGCGAGCCATCGAACCTGAGTTAAGAAGGGTCGGTATTTTACTGTCGCCTTTCGTCCCGAAATCCGCCCCAATAGACGGATGCCTTCCACTCGTCGCCAATTCCTCGCCACCAGCTCAATCGCGCTCGGAGCCACCGCACCTGGTCTCTGCACCTCGGATGCCCCAAACCCCACTCGCCCTCTGATCGTCTCCACATGGCCATTCGGTAAAGCATCAAACGACGAAGCCCTCCGTGTCCTCACGAAGGGGGGCTCCATCCTCGACGCGGTTGAACACGGGATCAAGGTTACCGAGTTGGACACTAAAAACCGCTCGGTTGGAATCAGCGGAAGCCCCAACGCCGCCGGAGTGGTTCAACAAGATGCCTGCATCATGCACGGCCCCGGCCATCAGGCGGGAAGTGTCGCCGCGATCGAAGGAATCATCCATCCCATCTCTGCCGCCCGGCGAGTGATGGAGAAAACTCCCCACGTTATGCTGGTGGGAGACGGCGCCCGGATGTTTGCGATCGAAGAAGGATTAAAATCGATCGATGTTGATTCAAGCAAGTTGCACGAAGCTTGGAGGAAGGAACGAGCATCCAAAAAACAGGCAGTCCAAAAACGATCCAAGGGCGACCACGACACCATCGCACTCCTCGTACTCGGCTCGGACGGCAACATCGCGGGTGGTTGCTCGACCAGCGGTTGGGGGGGTAAACTTCCAGGTCGCGTCGGTGATTCACCCATCATCGGAAGCGGCCTCTACATCGACAACGAAGTCGGCGCTGCCGGAGCCACCGGGCTCGGTGAAAACGTCATGCGCCACTGCGCCTCCTTTATGGTCGTGGACTTCATGCGTCAGGGATTGCACCCACAGGAGGCCTGCCTTCGCGCCATTCATCGGATCTCCAGAATCGATCCCCTCGCGACCGAAGATCTCGCCATTAATTTCGTCGCTCTCGATAAGAAGGGACGCTACGGCGCAGCCGGCACTGGCACCGGTTTCAAATATTCTGTCACCACGAAATCGAGCAGTGTTGTTCTTCAGAGTCCTGGCGTCACATCAAAGGACATCGGACCCGAAGGCGGAAACCGGAAGTAAATTGGATCGACTGTTTTCTCTGAGAATCGCGCTATTCCAGATCATGAAAGGCCTCCTCCTGTTGCTCGCCCTCCTTCTCTGCTCCGCTGTCACCTCACAGTCCCAAGGTCCCATCAACCGATCTTCGGCTGATTTACCGGCACTCCTTGTCTTTGACGATCGTACCCCGGTCGAATCCAAACGCGCGTGGCCCCGTCGACGCACTGAGATTCGAAACCTAATGTTAGAACACTTCACCGGATTCCCTCCATCCGATACCCCGGCCATTCTCAACTCCAAGATAACCGGGAGCCGGATACACGCGGACGGCTCGACCCGCCGCCGCATCAGCCTCACCCTCAACACTCCCAACAAGTTCACCTTTGAAATTCATGTCTGGATCCCATCAGGAAACAAGCAGCCGCGTCCGCTCCTTCTAACACAACCACGCGACTACCAACTACCGTGGGCCGAAATGGCTCTCAAACGAGGCTACCTTGTTTGCCTCTACCCGGGGGTCGACAGTCACCATAGGGAAAAAGATTATCCAGGATACGACAGTATCTGGAAAGCCCTTCGCGACGAATATCCTGCGGCTACCTGGACCGAGATCATCTGCAAGGCATGGATCGCCGGTCGCTGCCTTGATTATCTTCTCGATCCGAAACACGGTTACGAAATTGCACCGGAGCAAATTGGAATCATCGGATTCTCCCGTTACGGAAAGCAATCACTAATTGCCGCCGCAATCGACGAACGCATTACTTCCGTTGTCGCGCGAAGCCCTGGCTCCCCTGGATCAACTCCCTACCGCTTCAGCTCTCGCAACACCTGTGCTGAGACTCCCTCCGATTTCCCCGGCCAATGGTTCCTTCCAAGCCTCCGTTCCTATGCCGGCCGGGAGAACGAACTTCCCATGGACGCACATGGATGGCTCGGCCTGATCGCTCCCCGACGCTGCCTGATTCACACCGCACACAACGATGGCAGTGAACCAACATTCGGAGTCGAACGAGCCTACGTGGAAGCCCGCAAAGTCTACCAACTTCACGGTCGGGACGAACATCTCCGTATCCACTACCGGACCGGCCAACACGGCCCCATCACCGATCAGCAACGTCGGGAAAATCTCGATTGGTTTGACCTCTCATTCAGAAGAGGACAAGTCATACAGGCCGATTTTCCGATTGAACTTATTCACCACTTCGACTGGACCAAATGGCAGGAACAACAAGCCACCAAGGCACTCAAACCCCCAAAGCGGTTAACCGCAGAAAGTAGTCGAGACGAGATTGAAGCCTGCCTCCAATGGTCCCTGGGACAGGCCCCCACACAGATCAAGAACGCGTCCGAGACACAATTCATCACGGAAGCCGAATCAAAGATGATGACCCACGATCGGTGGCAGGTGAAGGACGTCGCCAGATCACCCCTCCACTTCGGAGAAGGCCTTCGAGGCAACCTCTACTACAACGCAACGATCAAGGAACCCATGCCGGTCGTGATTTGGCTTCACCCCTATTCGTATCATAGCGGCTACAACGAAGGTTATGGGGTGGAGGGCACAACGGTCTATCATCGACTGGCTCAAGCCGGTTTTGCGGTCATCGCATATGATCAATGCGGATTCGGTTTAAGACTCCTTGAAGGACGAGATTTCTATCAAACGACCCCTCACTGGTCTCGACTCGGCAGGATGGTTCACGACGTCCGTTCAGCGGTCGATTTCGTCTTCGATGGCAAAGGAGCCATCAAAGGTGATCGACCGAAGATGGATCCCACTCGCATCTATGCCCTAGGACATTCGCTCGGGGGAACAGTAGCTCTCTACGCGGGAGCACTCGATCAACGACTCCGGGGCGTGGCTAGCTTCTCCGGGTTCACTCCCCTCAGAACGGACACCGATGATCGCCCGACCGGGGGAATTCAACGCCTCTGGAACTGGCACGGGTTACAACCGACACTCGGATTCTTTACAGGCAACGAGGATGCGATCCCCTTCGATTATCACGACCTTCTAGGGATGATCTCTCCGCGCCCCTGCCTGATCGTTTCCCCTAAAAACGATCGTAACGCAACCTATTCGGAGATCGTTGAGACACTCAGAGAGTCACGAATCAGAGCCGGGAAAAAGAAATCCAACCTGACACATCTGGCGCCAGAAGAAGCGGATCGGTTTGGGAAAGACGAGCACCTGATGTTCCTAAATTGGGTAAAGGACCTAACTTCGAACAACTGAGGACTCGAAGCTCTATTCTATAACCTACACTCATTACCTCTGGATGATGATCTCTCGTCCTAATTTATCAGTAGATTTTAAATTCATCTTTTTGCTTCCCAAAGAGAGCGCAAACGGCTCTTTCAAGAACCAACGTTAGAACCTTCAATATCCGACGGAGCCACAAAGACAGTAAGTTTCCTGCCCCCTTGGCCCCAACCTCCCTAAAAACTCACTATTTTGTGAAATGAGAGGCAAAAATGGCCCGTTCACACGCTAAGCTCAAAAACACGGTAGCCCTTCCGAAGGTCCGTGCTAGTTTTCAACAAGATTTTATTTCATGACCACAGACACTCCCTCACCCGACCTTGCTGACGCAATTAAAGAACGTTCCGCTTTTGTGGCTCCTCTTCGGCAGGAAATTGGCCGAGTCCTTATCGGACAAGACCACTTTGTCGACCGGATGCTCGTTTGCCTCCTCACCGGAAACCACCTCCTCGTCGAAGGTCTCCCGGGCCTGGCGAAGACTCTCGCGGTCAACACGCTAGCCCAAGCGCTCACCGCCAAGTTCGGCCGGATCCAGTTTACGCCCGATCTCCTCCCGGCCGACGTCGTCGGAACCCACATTTACAATCCCGGAACGCAGGAATTCAGAGCGAAGGAAGGTCCCATTTTTACGAATCTTCTCCTAGCCGACGAAATCAACCGCGCGCCCGCCAAGGTCCAATCGGCCCTCTTGGAAGCGATGCAGGAAAAGCAGGTCACTCTCGGCGGCGAGACCCGCCAGCTTCCGACACCTTTCCTCGTGATGGCGACGCAAAACCCGCTCGACCAGGAAGGAACCTATCCCCTTCCCGAAGCGCAAATGGACCGATTCATGATGAAAGTCGTCGTAGGCTATCCCTCGCGCGACGAGGAACGCGAAGTCCTCCGCCGGATGTCCTCGACCACCGTGGTGCCTTCGGCTTCCCCCGTAACCGATCTCAAAGCAGTGATGGCGGCCCGCGAGATGATCGACGAAGTGAAAATCGATCCCCGCATTGAGGACTACATTTTGGACATCGTCCTCGCCACCCGACAGGAAGGTCGGACCCAGCTTTCCGAGCGACAGGCCGGAGTCAACCTAAGTGCGATGGACCAGCTCATCACTGCCGGAGCCTCCCCCCGTGCCAGCCTTCAGCTCACCCGTGGTGCCCGCTGCCTCGCCTTCCTCGATGGTCGCGACTACGTCCTTCCGGAAGATGTCAAAGGCATCGCCGCCGACGTGCTTCGCCACCGCATCATCCCATCCTACGAAGCGCAGGCTGAAAATATGGATACCGACGCGCTCATCGAGCAGATCCTCAACACGCTTGTTGCGCCGTAATTCGTAGCCGCCATGCTCGCCTCGGAATTGATGGAAAAAGTGCGTCGGATTGAGATCCGGACGCGCCGGATTGTGCAGAACCGGACCGCCGGTGCCTGGCAGGCTTCCTTCAAAGGGCGCGGCATCGAATTCGCCGAAATTCGCGAGTATCAGGAAGGCGACGAACTCCGCTCCATCGACTGGAACGTCTCAGCCCGCCTCGGCTCACCCTACATCAAGCTCTTCACAGAGGAGCGCGAGCAAAACGTCTTCTTCCTCGTCGACCGCTCCGCATCCGGGGAATTCGGCACCGGAGCTATGACCAAAGCGGAATTCACCGCAGAGGTCGCCGCCGTTCTCGCCTTCTCCGCGACCCTTAACAAGGACCGGGTCGGTCTCCTCCTATACTCCGATCAAGAGGAGCTCCAACTCGACCCGGCACGAGGACATCGCCACGTCCTTCGCATCATCCGGGAACTCCTCGCCTTCGAGCCCAAGTCTCCCCACACCGATCTTGCCAAAGGCATCGAGCATCTCCTGAAAACCACTCTCCGTCGCTCGATCGTTTTTATTCTATCCGATCTCATTACGCCAGAATTCGACAAGCCGCTCCGCGCGCTCTCCCGTCGACACGAAGTGATCATCCTGCACATCACCGATCCCGCAGAACGCGAGCTGCCCAGACTCCCGGCGATCAGCATCACCGATCTAGAGACCGGAACCGTCTCCCGCCTCCGTCGAAAAGATGCCGCCCTTCTCGTCGGTCGCACCCAAGCCCGACAAGAGGAGCTCGCCACGACCTGCCGCCGTGCCGGAGCGGATCTCGTCCCTCTCGATACCGCCGAGGATTACCTTCCCGCTATCATGCGTCTCTTCCAAAGCCGCATGTCCCGCCGATGAAATCGATTTTTACTATTCTCAAAGTCGTTTCCCTAATCGTCCTGCTGGCGGGCATGACGCTTGCCTTCATCTTCTTCCGGGTTTGGCAAAAAAACGAGCGTCCTGTGGTTCTAGAAAACCATTGGCAAACCGCCGAAACGACCTTGGGCGGAAGGGCCACGCTGGAAGTCACTCTGCACGTGCCCTGGCATCGTGAGATTAATTCCGCGGATCCCATCTCCTTTCCTAAGAGCCTTCTCCCAGTCCGACAAAAGACAACCTTTAAAAAAGGAGCGCTCGATCTGAGCGGTCATCGCGAATGGCTTATCACCGTCCCCATGGTCGCGACAAATCAGACGATCGACGACGGCCAAACCATCAGCCTTCCACTCGCACGCTCGAAACGCATCTCCCCTACCAGCGTCAACGTCCTCGTCCCACCTCTCACGGTCATTTCGCCAATCGACCTCCCACGCGATCCGAACAATCCAAATAAGTTTCTCGTCTCGGAACCACCCGCGCCTGATCCTGAGTTCATCGTCCCGGAAATCCCCGCCCATTATTACTGGATCGCCAGCGCCGTCATTATTCTTGGCCTTATCGGTCTGGGAACTCTCCTCTACTTTCTCCTTCGTAAAGCCGGAATTATCAAAACTACTCCACCTTGGGAAAAAGCGATGGACAGACTAGATGGGCTCGACACCACCCAAAACCAGGTCGTCGTCCTCGCCAAGCTCACCGATATTTTAAAGAGCTACACCGCCGAGCGCTTCCAGATCGCCGCGTCAGCCAAAACCTCAACCGAATTCCTCTCCTCCATCAAAAAGATCGAAAGCATCCCCGCGGACCAGCTAGAAGATCTTCCCTGGCTTGCGCGCGTTGCAGATGCGGCGAAGTTTGCCGGTAAGGAACCGCCCGCCGATTCCAGCACACGCGCCATGAGCGTAGTGCGCACCTTCGTCGAGAAAACCACTCCCCAGGATAATCCCGATGCCTGAATTCCAACATCCCCTCGTCCTTTGGCTCCTCCTTCCCCTCGTGGTAGGACTCGTCTGGCGGTGGCTTTCAAAACCCGCAGGAATCGCCGTCTCATCAACGAAACATTTTTGCCCCTCGCCGGCCCGAAGCTTCCTCACCGCGCGCCATTTCCTCCTCGGAATTGAAGCCCTCGCCGCCGCTGGATTTATCTCTGCCCTCTCCCGCCCCCAGCAGGGCGTCGAGCTCATGCCTTCCGAGCGCGAGGGAACCGACATCATCCTGACGCTCGATTACTCGAACAGCATGGACGCCTTCGACCCCGACCCTTCCTGGCCGGAAGGACGCATCAGGGCTGCCATTATTGATAAAACTCTTAAGGACCGCCTCGGGGTCGCGCGCGACCAAATCGCGCGCTTCGTTCGCAGACGTTCGGGCGACCGTATCGGCCTCGTCATTTTCGGAGTCGATGCCTACGTCGCCTGTCCTCCCACGCTCGACCACGATTTCATCGTCTCTCAAGTCGACATGCTCGACAACGCCCTTCTGGAACGGGGCGAACGTGGCACCAACATCGCCGGTGGCATTGCCACCTCGGTAAACAGCCTCCTCAACGAGAAGAAGAAAAACAGCGAGGACAACCGCCGCACCATCATTCTCATCACCGATGGCGACCACACCGTAGCGGACGAAGTCTTCACCCCGCTCGACGCCGCCCGCGCGGCCCGCGATAACAACATTGTCATTCACTCCGTCGGCATCGGCTCCGACACCCCCTACCGCACCGGCTGGCTCAAGAGCGCACGCGCGAGTATCCGCTTCGACACCCGCAACATGGAAAAGATCGCAAGTATCGCAAACGGTCGCTTTTTCCGCGCTAAGGACAACCAGGGATTCGAAGACGTCATGGATACCATCGACACCCTCGAAACAAGGACCCGCGTCCACCCTGCTTTGGTCTACCAGAGGGACCTCTACCGCTACTTTCTCATCCCTGCGACCATCCTTCTCCTTCTCTCCTTCATCCTCCGAAAGACCCTCCTTCTCGAACTCTCGTAATGAATCTTTACTCGCTGAAAGATCTCTACTGGCTCCTCCCGCTTCTCATCCTTGCGGGAGTGGCACTGTGGTATGCGAGACGCACTCGACGCAATGCCATCGAGATGCTCTCGGGAGAAAATGGCACCTGCCATTTAAAAACGAACGCCTCGCCTCTGCGTCGCAAGGTCCTCGGCGTGGCCCTCATCGGAGCGCTTATCCTTTCCGCCATCGCGGTCCTACGTCCCACCGGAGGCACGACCATTTCCTCCTTTAAGAAGCCCGCGAAAAATATCGTCATTATGATCGACGTTTCGAAGTCGATGGCTGCCACCGATGCCGAAGGGCTCTCCCGCATGGATGCCGCCAAGCTTCTAGCCCGCGGACTCATCGACCTGCGCCCTACCGACCGGATCGGCCTCCTCTCTTTCGCCGGTGGATCGTTCAACGAATGCCCCACCACCCTCGATCGCACCATGCTCTTGCAGCGGATCGACAGCCTCTACCCCGGCTGCCTGAGAATCAAGGGAACCGATCTCGAAAACGCCTTTCGGGAAGCCGAAAACCTCCTCACCGAAGAACCTCCCCCGGGCTCCGCACTCATCATCCTCTCCGATGGCGATAGCGTCATCGGCAACCACCAGAAAATCGTCGAGGAATTGGCCAAAGCGAAAGTCCCCGTGCTTTCCGTCGCCTTCGGAAGTCCCACCATTCCTGCTCCTGTTCCAAATTCAGCCTACCAATCAAAAGCCGAACACGACATCCTTCGCGCAATCGCGACCACCACCTCAGGAATCTTCCTCGAAGGGAAACCCGCGCAGGTGGACTTACAGATTGATCAGATCGCCAGCCGCATTGATGCCATCGAAATTTCCGGCGACAACATCGCACCGGAACTCTTTGACCGTCCTCTTGACCTCTACGCCTACCCGCTCACCATCGCCCTCATTCTTCTCATGCTCCACCTCTTCATCCCTCTCCGCAGCAAGAATTGGCATCCCTTTGCGACCGCAATTGCGATCCTCTTTTTCCTACCCAATCTCAGTAAGGCTCAAGACGCATTCCCCGCCTACGAAGCGGCACGACAGGATGCCATTGAAGCTGAAAAGCCCCTACTCTTGATCTTCACCGGCTCCGATTGGTCCCCCCTTTCCATCACCTTCGAGGAAGAAATCCTCTCCCATCCGGTTTACCAGAAGTGGGAGAAGAGAACCGTCGTCTCACTTCTCATCGACCTCCCTCGAACCGGAATCGATCCTGAGACACGCCAAACCAACCGCGCCCACGCGAGCCGTTTTGATGTCGGAGCTTACCCAGCCGCAATTTTTGTCGAGCCGAACGAGCAAATCGAAATCGGACGTCTCACTCATGACGACGGTGGCCCCGCCGCCTGGATCAAACGGGCCGATGCCATTCTTGCGGGCGACCTTTCCCAGTCCGATGTCGCCGCGTCTGTCGACGCCCTTCCCGAAGAAGTGCGAGCGCGCCTCCAAGACGAGACCCGCAGCGAGGTCGAGCGCAGCATCGACTTCTACAACAAAGCTCTCGAAATCGAGCGCAGCGATAAGGACCTCGCTATCAAGTCGAAGGATCGCTTCAAGCTCCTCGTAGAACTCTACACAAACGCCTCCGAATCGGCCCCCATTCTGCGCCCCGACCTCAGCTTCGCAGCCCTCCACAAGGTCGCCATTTTGCATCATCGCAGGTCTCGCAGCCTCGTCCCCGAGGACATCGAAAACATGGCCCCCGCCGAAATGATGCGGCTCGCCGAGGAGTCAAAGGGCGACATCATCAAGCTCCTCAAGAAAGCACGCACTGGCTACCGCCGCTCTCTCTCGTTCTACCGTCAGGCCGCTCCCTTGAACCCCGGTGAAGAGAGCTTTTCCGTCAACCTCGCCGTGGCCTACCGGGACCTCGCACGCGTCACCGCTTACATCGATTATTCAGCGGCTTATCAAAAAGCCATCGAAACCACCGTGAAGGCACTTGCTCAAGAAACCCGCTTCCGCAAGAGCCTCGACTACGAAGTCACCACGCGGAAGCCCATCAACGACACCGCTGTCAGAGCGTCTGCCGAAGCAATCCGTGATCTCGTCAAAAAGGGCGCAGCCATCGAAGACAAGCCCACCATTTTAAAAGAGGAAGATCTCTCAGACTACCGCCTCGCGGAGGAGGACATCGATCTCGCGCCCGCGCCTCACAAGGATCGCCACCTCCATCCTTCCGTGCAGCATATTCAGGACGCCCTCGATCACTTAATCGACCCTCAGGAAATGCAACCCCAACCCCAACCCGGGGAAGGAGAACCAGAAGACGGCGACCCACAGGAAGGCGACGAAGGGGAAGAAGAGGAAAGCGGGCCCGAGGGCGACCGCCCGGATATCGGCGATGAAGAAGACGGAGATCAAGGCAAAGGAGATTCCGATGCCGACCTGCGCCGCTCTGAAAAAGAAGACGGAAATCTCCGCGACCGCCTCTTGGAACAACTCAGGGAAAATCTCGAAGGTCAACGAAGGGCCGAAGGGCGCGGCAAACCACGCGTGAAGGATCACTAATCCAAATGAAAACGCTCCTCACGTTCCTCTCTCTCATCAGTCTTGCGTCAGCGAAGGACTACGATCTTTTGCAGCCCGAATCCAAGGTTTACACCGACCTCCGTCAGAGCTTCACCATCATCGCGGACCACGCGGTGGAAATCGGGGACATCAAGCCCCATCCAAAAATCATCTGGCTCGACCGATCCATCGATCGCACCAATGGCCAACCCGTCGATCGCAACAATCGCCAATCAATCTATGGCACCAGTGAACCGACGATGCACACCGAACTTGGCTTTGTCGTGCGCGCCCCCGGATTAATCAAGTTTCCACCCATCCCAGTCGTCATTGAAAATAAGTCCTTCTTTCTGAGACTCGACGACATTCAAGCGATCAAGAACCCCGCACCCAAGGACCTTGGACAACTCGACATAAGCTGGAACGAAAAGCGGGAGAAGCCCATCGAAATCCACTTGGGCGAAGCGATCGAGATCGAATTCGTGGCCAAACTCCAACTCCAGAGACACTCTTACCCGCTCTTTAGCAGAATCCCCATCACGGCTGCCAAAAATGCGAGCTGGTACCTCTATAGTCGTCAACCCGGGCGAAATGCGAGACCCGATGATTTTTTCTACAATTTCAGGAAAACGTTATATCCTCAGTTTTATCCTCAACGCTATCAAAGAAGCGACGGTGAACTCGGTGGAAAACCGGCCACCATGCGCCGCTACCAAGCACGCCTCATCTGCTCGGAACTCGGTGAGGTGAGCGGCCACCTCGGCATGACCTTTGGCTTGGAGGAATTCGAACGCACCCGTCTTATCCCGTTTAAGTTCAACGTCGTTCCCCTTCCGCCTCCGCCCAATGAACGCCTCATCAATACCGGACTTGTGGGGAATTGGACCATCAATTCCAGCATCACCCCCAGTATTCTTTCTGCCAATCGTCCGTTGGAAATTCGCCTCGAAATCAAAGGAAGAGGAAATCCGAATCTGCGAAACGACTTCGATTTCTCCCGCGAGGGCTTCTCCTCGGTCGAGAGTAAATTGATCGACCGCGAGGGCATGAACTACGACGTATGGAAAGGAAGCTTCACTCAGACTCTCGTTCCTTCCGGAAATATCGCCACCTTCCCAGCCGCCACGCTCGCGAGCTTCGATACCGTAAACGACCGGTGGAAACTTCACCCCGTTAATCCGGCGATGACCCTACAAGGTCTGGTCGATGCCACGCAAAATCTCAGTCCGGTTACTTCTCTCAATAAATCTGTCACGCGCCCTATCCTCCTCAATCTTCCCGCCGCCACCTTCCCCATCGTGGCCCTCGCTCCCTTCCTTCCCTTCCTCTTGGGTTTCCTAAAAAAGCGCCTCGATCAGCGGGACCCGGTCCGCAAGGCCCGACAGAAAAAGCTCCGCTCCCTCATCACAAGCTTCCACGCTAGCAAAGGCTCCTCCGAAGCCATCGATGACGAACTCCTCCCCCTTCTTCGAGAACATCTCAAAATGCCTACGGGCACATCGACCGGAGAAGTCGCCTCTGCTTTAGAAAAGAAACACCAAGATCTCGCAGGGCTTCTGCGCGACCATTCCAAAGCCTCCTTCTCCAGCGGCAGTGCAGGAATTGATTTAAAATCCCTTGCAACCCAACTCACAAAACTTTCGTTCCTTTTACTTCTCATCGGTCAACTCCGGGGAGCCACCCTCGAAGAAGCCAACCTTGCCTTTTCCGAAAGCCGCTTCAGCGACGCTATCTCGCAATACGAGCAGCTCATCAAAGAAACCCCCGGCCATCCGCGCCTCTACCAGAATCTCGCGATAACCTATCTCGCAGTCGATGATCCTGCTCGCGCTCGCGCTACCTGCCATACCGCTCTTCTTCTCTCTCCTCTCGACGGCGAGCCGCGCACTCTCATGGACGGCATCCGCAAGCGCGTGGGCGAGCCCGCGCTTCCCGGCACCAGCCTCCTCGCTCTCCGGCCCGACCAATGGTTCATCCTCGCAGCCACTCTTTGGGTTATCGGCTTCCTCCTTATCGGCCTCCGCCATTTCCCTCACATCAAGATCCCTCGCTGGACCGCGTATCTCGTCTTCGTCCTCGCCGTTATTTTTATCGGCACCGGAGCCTGGCGAAACGCTCACGCCTATGGCGAGAATCAGTTTATGGTCATTGGCGACGAAGTCCCACGCGAGCCCGAAGCAGGCACTCCCGACTGGGAATTCCCCACTCTCAAAAGCGGACAAATCGTACAAGTAAGCGAAGCCAAAGCCACACACGCCCTCGTCTCGACCGACGAAACTTCCTTCTGGATTCCCCTCTCCCAACTCAAGCAAGTTTGGTAATGAAATTACTTCTCCTCTCACTCTGCCTCGCTACTACCGCCAGTGGCGATTTTCTCGTGCCCGCCTGGACCGCCAAGGAGGAGAACGTCATTCAAACGCTCACCACCAAGCACACCCCGGATCTCCGTAAGTCCTGTGTCATGGTCGGACGACTCGGATTGAGCGAAATCCGCACCGCCGTTTTCATCACTGAAAATGGCGACCTCCTCGCACCCTATCTCGAACCCATCGATGGCGACGACGAAGCGCCCTACCTCCTTTACTTACCCGATGGTTCACGGCGCCTAGTCGATGTCATCGAGGAAAAGAAGGAGCGCGGCATCGCCCTCCTCAAAACTCCTCTTCCCGAAGGCCACCGCGCCGCGCCTCTCGCTCCCGATCAAAGCATCATCAGCGCGCACTGGTTTCTTTATCCCGTAACCGCTCCCATTTCTAAGCTCAGCGAACCCATCGCCTTCGCCATCGATCACCTTTTCCCACGACCCGAACCCGAGGCCGTCTCCTTTGTCCTCGAGAGTGGCATGACCAACGCTGGCACCCCAATCTTCGATCTTGCCGGCCGCCTTGTCGCCATGACCGGCCCCACCGACAAAGAAACAGGACGCGCCCTCTTGATCTCCCGCCTCGCCGAAGACTCGGAAAAACTCCGCGAGATCTTGCCTGAGCGAGTCTCCGCGGATCTTCCCCGTCTCCCGCTCTCTCCCGCTCTCGAAGAAAAGGAAGACGATAAAGAGGACAAAAAAAAGGAAGCGCCCAGCTCGCCCCTCAGCGAAGCCCGAGAAACCTTCGCGCAATCCCTAATGCCCGGGGCCGCGCCCTTCGCTATCATTTTCAACGAAGGAAAAGCGGTCACCCACTCCATCTCCGCCGTCATTATCCGATCCAATGGATTCCTTCTCACCAAGGCCTCCGAGCTCGGCCCCGACCTCAACGTGCGCTACGCCGGTAAAACCTACCCCGCCGCCCTGCTCGCAACTGATGAAGCCAGCGACCTCGCACTCGTCGGCATCAATGCTACCAACCTCCCCGTCATCCAATGGGCCTCTCCCGAGACTCTCACCGCTGGCACCAGCTTGATCACCCCCATTCTCCTGCAAGAAACATCTGATGAAATGGTCGTCTCCGACTCAATGGCCTTTGGCACCTTCAGCCACCAGCTCAACGGAAACTCTCCCACCCTGCATGCCGCCAGTCAAGTCACCAGCCTCGGCATCGTGACCGAACAAAGCGCCAGTGAAGTTCGCGTCGCCTCCATCGACCCTGACTCCCCGGCCGCAAAAACGGATCTCAAAAACGGCGATCTCATCACCGCTCTCGACGACAAGCCGGTCACCGACCGCGCCAGCCTCACCCGCCTCCTTTCTCAAAAGCGCGTGGGCAACGAAGTCACCCTGAAAATCAAAAACGGGGAGGAAGAAACGTCCATCTCTCTCGCACTCACTCGACCCCGCCTCACTCCACCACCCACCGGAATCTCAATGGCGGCGAATGACCTCGCCATGGTCCCCAGCGTAAGGCGCTTTGGCTTTGAAAAAGCCATCGTCCACACCCTGCCCCTCAATGCCTGGGACTGCGGCTCTCCTCTCTATAATCTCGATGGCCAGGCCATCGGCCTCAATATCTCCGCCTCCTCTGCCAACCGGACCCTGGCCCTCCCTCCCTCGGTCATCCAAGCCGCAATCCAGCGCATGCTTCAATCCAGCAATCCATTCTAACAACCATGTTGCGCTCACTTTTCTTCATCCCCTTACTTGGGTCCCTGCTGCTTTCTGCTCAGGAAAAAACGCCGGCAGAGCTTGATGCCCACCTCCGTGAACTCGCTCCCAGATTGGTCGAATCCACCATTGCGATCCTCCTCGGAGGGGGCTCGGGATCCGGCGTCATCGTGACCCCCGATGGCCTCGTCATCACCGCCGCCCACGTCACCAGCAAACCAGGTCAATCCGTCAAAGTTCTCCTCTCAGACGGCCGCGAGCTTCCAGCCACCTCGCTCGGCGCCGATCACGAAACCGACGGTGCCCTTCTCCAAATCAATGCCCCCGGACCCTTTCCTTTCCGTCCTTACGTAAAGAAAAATACTTACAAGGTGGGCGACTGGGCCATCGCCACCGGTCACCCCGGCGGTCCCATCATCGGCCGTCCATCTCCCTTCAGACTCGGACGCATTCTCGCCGACGGAGTAGGCAGCGGATTTTCCGATCCTATCACCACCAACGCCACCGTCATTTCCGGAGATTCCGGAGGACCACTCTTTAACCTCAATGGCGAAGTAATCGGAATAAACTCGAACATCCTCATGCCCTGGACCGGCAACCGGCACGTTCCCATGCCTTCCATCATCGCAAAATGGGATGCCCTCATGGCCAGTGAAATGATCGGCCGACCTTCCCAGAGCGCGATGCCCCAGTTTGAAGAACTCTTCGACGAACCCTACCGTGACCTTCGTGAAAAATTCTTCGAAATGCTCGACGCCCGCCCAGCGGATGACACCGAAGCACGCGAGCTCCGCGAACGCCCATATATCCTCGACCCGCATCACATGCAGGGCTTCCTTGATCGTTGGACTCCCGAAGAAGAAGAAGGCGAAAAGATCCCCTTCCTCGGACTAAAACTCGACCTCCATAAAATCACTCAAGCTCTCATCACCGACATCACCGAAGGTTCCCCTGCCGAGAAGGCCGGGCTGAAAAAAGGCGACCTCATTCAAGCCCTCGACGGAAAGACCATCAGCTCGCCCACCGATTTCGCCCTCACTCTCAAGAGCCTCAAAGAGACCGCTTCCATCCGACTCACCACCAACCGCGCCATCGTCACGCTCACACCCGCTTCCGTCCCCAAGCGACCCCATTTTCCGATGCCCGTCGCCGGACTCATCCCCATGATGATCTCCGATGGCCAGGTCGAATCCCCGCCCTCAATCAGGAAACTCACTCGCGATTTTCTCGCACCACTCCAGCCCCTTCAGGCGAAATTCAATCGTTCTGTGATGCCGATTTACGAAGGTGACCAACTCCTGACCCACGCCACAGCCATCACCGAGAACCAGCTGATCACCAAGGCCAGCGAAATTGAGAAAAAAGAAAACCTCATCATCCGCTTCGAAGAAAAAGACTACCTGATCAAGGTCATCACCACCGATGAAAAACGCGATCTCGCACTCATCGCCGTCGAAATTGAAGGACTCGAGCCCATAAAACTCACAGCTCCTGAACCTGAAGTCGCGGCCCTCGTCTTCACCCCCACTTCTCGCGGTCTGCTCCCCGGCGTTATCACCCAGCCTTCACGCAGCTCCCCGGCCTCCGGCTTTGAGCTTAATGTCGAAAGCGATCAACCCAGCAGCTACGTCGGCATCAGCTTCACCACCGATGATATTAAACCCACCATCCAGACCGTCGAACTCGGAAGCCCCGCCGACAACGCCGGCTTTCTCGAAGGCGACGTCATTACCCATTTTCAAGACAAGGAAATCGAAAACATCGACGACCTTGCAGAGGCTCTCAAGGATTTCGCTCCGGGACAAAAAGTGCGCTTCCAGCTTAAGCGCGACGAAGAAGAGATTAAAATCTCCCTCATCCTTGATATCCGACCCGCCCTGACCACCGACAAGCCCAATCGCGCCGCCCTCATGCGGGATCGCGCTCTCTCCTCGCTCTCCGCACGCGGCGGAAAGCTCTCAAAACGCCGTAACGACTTCCCACGCGTGATTTACCACGATCAATTACTTCCCATGACCGAGACCGGAACTCCCCTGATCGATCATGAGGGAAATGTCCTCGGCATCAACATCGCCCGCAGCCTGCGCCACCGGAGCCTCGCTATTCCCGTCTCCGAAGTCCTCGCCTTTTACCGCGAAAAGCTTAGCCTGGGACCACAGACCGATTAAATGTCCGCAAGGTAGAAGATCCAGAGCATCAGGGCTTCGAGGGCCAAAGAGGCGAGCGAGTGTATTTCTAGCAGCGTCGATCGTCGGAGTGGTTTTCGGGAAAAAGGCCTAAGCCTTTTTTGGCCTCTGATACCAAGTGCGGAGTGACGTCAGTGTTTTCAAGCACCCTCCAAGGTAAGGATATTCGGCTACTTGTTGGCAAAGACCACACTGGGAGAAAGAAGGTAAAAGAGAGCGGCGTAAAGACGAGTGATCATAATAAAAGGACGAGATTTAATACAGGAGATGACCCCGATCGGGATTAGCTCCTTTTCAACTCCCCTATTTACGGTCTAACAAACGCTGTCTTTCCGGTGCACTTTCTTCGAACCATTTCCTTCCTCACTCTCTCGTTCTCGGCGGCTTGGGCCGACGATTTCGTCGCGCAGACCCGGCCTTTCCTCGAGAAACACTGCATCTCCTGTCACGGCGAAGATAAACAAAAAGGCGATATCGTCCTCCACAACCTCAACTCCCTGGACGACGCCCTCAAAAAACACCGCCTCCTCGGGAACATCATCGACCAAGTCCGCCACGAGGACATGCCTCCCGATGACCAAGACGTCCTCCCCTCCGACGAAGAGCGCAAAAAATTCATCGCGACCCTCACCGGCATCACCGACCGGATCAAATCAGGCGATATTCCCCAGCGGGCCGGACGTACCACTTTGCGCCGGCTTAACCGCAACGAATACAACTACACCGTGCGCGATCTCTTTGGAGTGACCTACAATCCCGGGAAAGATTTCCCAGCCGATGGAGCCGGTGGTGAGGGCTTCGATAACATGGCCGACGCCCTCTTTTCCTCCCCCACCCTCCTGGAAAAATATCTCCAGGCGGCCAAGAAAGTGGTCGCCTCGGTTTACGCGAGCCCCACGCTCAAGAGCAAAATTATCTTCGCCACCCCGGAGAAACCCAGCCAAAACAAAGCCGCAGCCGAGAAGGTCCTCAGCTACCACGCTACCTTGGCCTATCGCCGTCGCGTTTCGGGAGAGGACATGGCACCTCTCCTCAACGCCTTCGCAAAAGGCCAACAAGCCGGATTCAGCTATGAACAATCCATGCGGGCTCCCCTCACCGCCCTCCTCATCAACCCCCGCTTTCTTTTCCGCGCGGAGCACGACCAATCAGGACAAAAAGAATGGCGGCTCACTGACTTCGAAATCGCCACCCGCCTTTCCTATTTCCTCTGGTCCTCCATGCCCGACCGTGAGCTCTTCCGCCTCGCCGATGAGGGAAGGCTCAGCGAGCCCGCGGTGCTCAAAGCACAAACCCTGCGCATGCTCACTAGTCCCAAGGCGACCGCATTTTCCCGACACTTCGCCGGCCAGTGGCTCGGGTTTAAAAAGATGATCGATGAGGTCCAACCCGACCCCGAACGCTTCCCTGAGTTCAACGAAGAACTTCGACACTCGATGTACCACGAGGGAATCGACTACTTCACCCACCTCGTACGTGAAAACCGTCCCCTCACCGAGCTCATCGACAGCAACTACACCTTCGCCAACGCAGCCCTCTCCAAGCACTACAACCTGCGAGAGCGCGTCAGCGGCAAGACTCTAAAAAAAGTCACCCTCCACAACAAGAACCGCGGCGGCCTCCTCGGCATGGGTGCGATCCTCACCGCCACTTCTCTTCCTCTCCGCACCAGCCCGGTGCATCGCGGCGTTTGGATTCTTGACTCCATCCTCGGCGACCCCGCCCCGCCTCCCCCGCCCAATGCCGGTGAACTTCCGGAAGACGACACCCAAGCCAGTGGCCTCACCTTCCGTGAGCAACTTACCGAGCATCGCAAAAATCCAACCTGCGCGAGCTGCCATGCCCGAATCGACCCTCTCGGCTTCGGCCTTGAGAACTACGACGCCATCGGCCGCTGGCGCGAAAAGGATGCCAATGGAAAGCCCATCGACAGCAGCGCCGCCCTCCCCGGCGACATCAAATTCTCTACCCCCTACGAGCTCAAGCAACTCGTCCTCTTTGGCAGCGAAAAGTTCGCCCGGAATGCGACGCGCAAAATGATTTCCTACGCCACCGGGCGCAGCCTCGAATACTACGACGAAGCCGTCATCTCCAAAATCGTCGCCAAACTCGAGGAAAAGAGCTATCCTATGCACGAGCTCATCCTCGAAGTTGTCCAATCCCGCCCCTTCTTAAACCGCTCCGCTACCCGCTGATGAACGTTTAACATCTTTATTCATGACAAGATCAAATCTCACCCATTTCTTTGATGAAGCATACAACCTTCTACGGGGATAGTTTTACCCGGAACGTCACCTCCAAAATTTAAAACTACTTGGCGAGCAATTCTCTGAATTTCCAGCTGCTATAGTAGACGCACTCTACCGATTCAGCATTCACCTCGATACTTCAGTAATCACCTACGTAAAAGACATACAAGACGGCAAAACTTCTCGAAAAGAAGCCATCAAAATTCTAAAGGTAACTTATCAATATTTCTCAGACTCTACAATTGAGACAGCAATCGATTGGAATTCTGATTAGCTTCTCTCTTAATCAATCATCTCAGATTTCAAATCTCCGCCCCATCCCAGATTAGCCCCATTCGCAAGATTCGCGTTCGAATCACCCCAACCAAGTTTGCCTAAGGGCGAGCTCCGGTTCGTCCCTTTCGTTAATTTTGTGGTTCACACCGCCACCTTCCCAAGCCTCCTCAACCAAGCAGCTCAACGTTCAGATCTCCCTGTTCAAATCTCAATTTTCATATGGCCTACATCCAATCTAACCGCTGGAAAATTTCCCGCCGCCAAACTCTCAAAGGAGTCGGAGCCACGCTCGCGCTCCCTTTCCTCGAAGCCATGCGGCCCATGACGGCCTACGGCCAATCCGCAGCCGCCACGACCAACCCCGTCCGCATGGCCTGCCTCTTCATGCCCAACGGAGTTCGTCCTGACAAGTGGACCCCCAGCGGAAGCGGTAGCAACTTCAACCTTTCACCCATCCTTTCCCCTCTCGAAGCGGTAAAGGACGATATAACCGTCATCAGTGGCCTTTCCAACTCTCCCTCCAAAAAAGGCGACGGTCACTATTACAAAACCGCCAGTTGGCTCACCTGCACCACCATTGAAGCCACCGAGGGTTCCAACGTCAGCGCCAACGGAATCTCCATCGACCAAATCGCCGCCGAGATCATCGGCCGAAGCACCAGACTTCCCTCCATGGAGCTCGGCACCGAGCCCATCACCAGTGGAGTCGATCGCAACGTCAACCTGACCCGACTCTACGGCTCCCACATTTCCTGGAAAAAACCCGACGTCCCCCTCCCCTGCGAGATCAATCCGCGCATCGCCTTTGATCGCCTCTTCCGCAACCGGGACAAGAATGGCAACGCCGGCGCTTCCGCCGATCAATCGGTCCTCGATATCGTCCTCGATGACGCCAAGAGCCTCCAACGCACCCTCGGAAAAGAGGACAAGCACAAGCTGGAGCAATACCTCGAAAGCGTCCGCGAAGTCGAACGCCGCATGGAGAATGAAGCCTCCAAGCTCGGTGCCGGACAAAAGCTCACGCCGAACGCCCTTTCTCAGCTCAAGATCCTCAACCAGGCCATCAACAAGGCCACGGGAGCAAAGAACAGCGACGAGCTCGGCTCCCGCCAGCGACTCAATGCCACCGAACACGTCCGCCTCATGATGGACATCATGGTCCTCGCCTTCTGGACCGACTCGACACGCGTCTCCACCTTCATGTTTGGAAACGCCGTATCAGGAAAGAACTTCTCCTTCCTCGATGGCGTCAGCGGAGGTCACCACTCCATTTCCCATCACAAAAATGATGGTAAACAACTCGACCAGTATCAGAAGATCAACACCTGGCACACCGAGCAATACGCTTACATGCTTAAGCGCATGAAAGCGATCCCCGAGGGAAACGCCAACCTTCTCGACAACTCGATGATCCTCTTTGGCTCCGGCATCCGCGATGGAAATGCCCACGCCACCAAAAACATCCCGATCATTCTTGCAGGAGGTGCCAATGGCCAGCTCAAGACCGGTCGCCACCTCGACACCGGCGGCGAAGAACTCGGCAGCCTCTACGTCGGCATGCTCAAGCGCCTCGGCGTCAAAAGCAATAAGGTCGGCGCCTTCAACAGCGAACTACGCGGTATTTAGCAATCCCCAAAAGCACCATTCCAGATTAGGCTCTCCGCAAATCTATGTTACGTCGTCTTCTGGAACTTTTCTTTGTCTCCTTCACCGGGTTCATCATCTTTGTCATCATCCAAGTGAATTCAGGACAGGGCGTGCCTTGGATCGGTGGCATTAGAAATCTCCCCCACTTTGATAAAGCGGGCCACCTTATCCTCATGGGCGGGCTCAGCTTCCTCGCCGTCCTCGCAATCGTCCCGAGGATGAAATCGTCGCCTAAAAAAGCGACCATCCGCGTCGTCTCGATCCTCATCTTAATTATCGCCATCGAGGAGATCTCCCAAAGCTTCATCCCCAGCCGAACCTTCTCCCTCGCTGACTTCCTCTTCGACGTCGTAGGTATTACCCTCTGCGGATGGTTGGCCTATCGCTTAACACTCATCTTTTCGAAGACGCGTTAACCAAGAATTTGAAATATGCTTAGCCCCAGGAGTGGAGACCCGTCTTGCTCGCTTCCAAGAGCATCAAAGGCTCACCCCTATACTGCCAACAGCGCAGGTTCTTGGCGTAGGGCTGGACGCGGCCCGCGTTCTTTGCATCGTCCGTCAGAGCGTTTTCCGAAAGCAGAAGAGCAACCACGGCGGACACAATAAAAACTGATCTAGGACGAAAAACCCTAGCGATGGTTCGTGTAAAATTATCGAACACCTCGCAATCCAGGACTTCCTGCGCCTCATGTCTATCTGCATCGGGTCCTTACAAGCGGCATCAAGTTATCACAGCTCGAGGCCCGGTCGCCCGCCCTTCCTAACAGGTCGTAACAGAGGCAACTCAGATTCCAAATATGTGGCCTTATTTCGTAGCTGGTTTCCCAAAAACCATCAAGATCGCTAGCCCGGCCACCAGGTCTTCGAGCGACTGGCGATTGGGGACATGGCACTTGAGTCAGCTGTTGTGGAGAACGATAGGAGCCACGCGACGGCAGCGAGAACAAGGCCACTTTCTTCTTTGGCCTCATCCGGATTTTCGTCAGCAATAAGGAAATGGGGCCCGAAAAGGGAAAGTCCAATTGCAGGAAGAAGGGAGAGAGGGACGAGCGCTTTCATGAAATGATCGGATGAAAATCAAGAGTCGCAATGGGGCACTGTAAATACGCCATCTAAACGACATTTCATTCAGTAACACAACTACCTAAGTCGCCGGACGCACGGGGACTCCGTGGCCTTTGAAATATTCTTTCGCTTCCGGGACGGTGTGCTGACCGAAGTGGAAGATGCTCGCTGCTAGAACGGCATCCGCTTTTCCTTCTTCGAGAACATCGACCATGTGCTGGAGGTTCCCGGCGCCGCCACTGGCAATCACGGGGATTCCCACCGCTTCACTCACGGCTCGGGTGAGCGAAATATCATAGCCATCCTTGGTGCCATCGGCATCCATGCTGGTGAGGAGAATCTCTCCGGCCCCACGATTGTAAACTTCCTTGGCCCATTCGAGGGCATCAAGTCCTTCCACCCGATTACGACCACCATGAGTGAAAACGCCCCATTTTCCGGGGCTGATCTGCTTCGCATCAATGGCGACCACGATACACTGATTTCCAAAAGCTTTCGCTCCTTCGTCGACCACTTCAGGCCTCATGATAACTGCGGTATTCACCCCCACTTTATCGGCTCCGGCAAGGAGCATGCGTCGCATGTCTTCCACCGTGCGGATACCGCCACCAACGGTGAGCGGGACGAAACATTTGGAAGCAGTTTCCTTTACCACATCGACCATCGTTTCCCGTCCGTCCGACGACGCGGTGATATCGAGAAAGACAATCTCATCGGCCTGCTGCTCGTTATAAGCAATGGCACACTCCACCGGATCTCCGGCATCGCGGAGGTCAACAAAGTTGGTTCCTTTGACAACGCGTCCGTTGGTGACATCGAGGCAAGGGATGATTCGCTTGGCGAGCATGGGGATTGTCTAGCGAGTGGGGTCAGAGATGAGAATCTTTAACACAGATTAATAAGGAATATTTTTGAGATTCTTGATGATTTTCTGGAGCAGCTTCAATCGGCCGGCGAGATTTAAAACCTTCAAGAATTCTCCTCAATTTTCAAGAATCTGTGTTATATTACGCCGATAAACAGAAGAGACGTATGCTTATTTTAAAGTTCTCAATTCTAGCGCTTCGCGGAGGTTGAGCTTTTACTTGGACATGAGAAAATCTTTCAAAGTCCGGTGTGCCCGCGGTATTCACGATAAGTTCCAGTAGGAACAATCACGGGACGCCATTCTTTCTTTAATCGACGATATTTACGAATAAATTGAGTCGGATCGGCCCAGTTTTCCCGAGACTTTACAATGCTCTCCCGCCACATTCCGATCTTAAGATTGTAGCGGATTTCGAAATGAAGATGAGCGGCATACATTCCCCGATTATTTCCCATCGTCGCGATTTTTTGACCTCGCTTCACCATATCTCCTTTTTTCACCAGCATCGACCGTAGATGACCATATTGGGAGTCGACAAACTTGACCTGCCCGGTTCCGGGATCGCGGTAAGCATGACGAATGAGTATCACGCGCCCCCATCCAACACGCACATCAGCCGCAAACGTGACCACGCCATCGCCCACAGCGTAGATGGGATCGTGAAGATCGGAGTCTCCCCCGCCATTGCCATTCCAGTCTTCGCCGAAGTGAACGGGCGGGGTCAGTCGCAGGCCCCGAGCCTTGTAGTAGCCCTCCGCGTTTGGCTTTCCCACTGGGAAGTCAAAGCCATCGGCAAGTTTCATGCGGACCTGCGCCATCATTGCTCCCTGAAAAAGGAGGCTCAAGAACAGGAATCGAGCGATCATCTTCACCTTTAAGGATGGGCCGCAGCAGCTCGCTTCAGTCGATCCATGATCGCAACTCCCACTCCGGTGTTGGCGACAGGTTCAGCAACGATGAGATCCACTCCCGCCGCGTCAAGTTGACGCAGGCAGTAAAAAAGGCGCACGGCAGCTTCTGAGAGTTTTCCTTTTCCCGGTGAGAGAGTCTGAGTGGCGGTCCAATCGGTGAGATCGATCAGACAAGCACCTCCAGACCCGCGGTAGGTAAGAAGGCCGTATTTCTTCCCTTCCTCGGGGACAAATTCACCTGGCTTCGTCACGATCATCAGAGGTGTCGCAGGCGCGTAGTGGCTCGCCATCTGCCCGGGAGCTTCCACCGTCGCACCCGGCTTGTTGCGGACTCGCTCGACTTTAGCGATAAGCCGAAGGTCTTCCTTGGAAACGGGACCAGGGCGAAGAAGGCGCAAGACGGGACCTTTTTCGGTCATCGTGGGCGCGATGATCGTGCTTTCAAGTCCATCGCGGCAGGCTCCGCCATCGATGATCAATGGAATGCGGCCACCTAGCTCATCCATCACGGCTTGAGCAGAGGTTGGACTGATGCGGCCGTAGCGATTGGCGCTCGGCGCAGCGATTGGCCCGTGGACTTTAGCCACTTCACGCATGATTTCATGAGCGCTGAGGCGAACCGCGACGGTTGGTAATCCACTGGTAACGAGATCCGGGATATCCTCATGCTTGGGTAGAACGAGGGTAAGAGCACCAGGCCAGTGGGCTTCGATGAGTTCATCAACCAGCTCCCGAATCTCCTCGGGAACAACGGCCACCTTTTCCAGATCACTTTTCCGACCGATATGAACGATAAGGGGATCAAACGAAGGCCGCTCTTTCACCTTGAAGATCTTGGCGACAGCCTCGGCATTAAAAGCACAAGCAGCGAGGCCATACACGGTCTCGGTCGGCAAAGCGACGACTTCTCCCTGTTCCAAAAGTGCCACCGCTTCGGTGACAGTTTCGCGCCAATCTTCAAAGTCAGCGACGAGTAATTGCGTATCCACGGGCGGAGACTTACAGGAGAAAGGGTTCTTTGCCAAGTGAGGCGTGAGATGGTCTTGCAGGGGGTCATTTCTGAGGGCAGAGTCGCGCCGATGATTTCCTACCAGCGCTTCGTCGATCTCCTTGCCATGAGTCGATTTGCGAACCTCCCAACGGTGTGGTCGAACGCGCTCTTGGGCACGTTTCTCGGTTGGATAAGCTTTAAAGGGCACGAGATGCCCTCATTCGAACTGATCGCCTTGTCCCTTTCCTGTCTCTATCTGGGAGGCTGCTTCCTCAATGATTGGTATGATGCGGCCTACGATGCCGAGAATCGCGATGATCGACCTATTCCCTCGGGACGTTGGAAACGCGGGACGATTGGGACGCTCGCCTTTTTTCTCCTGATAGGCGGACTGGCTCTCGGTTTTCTGGTTGCCACTACTTTTACCGTTTTTGCGGCGGGAATCGTCGCCTGCATCCTTGCCTACACGCGCTGGCACAAGGTCCATCCGATCAGTTTTCTTTTCATGGCAGGGGCTCGAGCTTTAATTTACCCCGCCTGCGCCTTCAGCTTTCTCACTTGGAAACAGTTTACCACCCTGGATCCCCAGCTCTATTTGAGCCTGGTCCTCCTGGCTCTGAGCTTGGGATCTTACATCTTGGGGATTTCTCTGATGGCTCGAAACGAATCGGCACCCTCACCGACCTCAGCACAAAAAATCGTACCCGTCATTTTTCTTTCGGTTCCCGCCCTTTTCACCTCCGGGGTGATGCTCCTCCTCGTTCAAGCGCCTGCGCTCCCTGCCCTTATTCTTTTCCTCGCCGTCCTCTCCTTCTGCGTTAAGAAAGTGAGGCTCACAAAAAACATCGGACAGTTTGTCTCGCGCACTCTCGCCGCGATCCCGCTGGTTGATTACCTCGTGATCGGCCCCGTAGCAATCGTGGCCGCTCTCGAAGGAAATATGGCCTTCGCCCCCCTCCTCGTCATCGGCCCCGGACTCGCCCTTCTCGCACTCCTTTTTCAAAGAATTGCGCCCGCGACCTAGAGCTCTCGCTTTTCATGGCTCGAAATCGATGCTATTGATCCCTACATCATGAAACACGAAACTCTCTGCCTCCACGGTGGCCACACTCCTGATTCCGAAACCCATTCCCGCGCCGTCCCACTCTACCGGACGACCGCCTTCACTTTCAAGGACACCGAGCACGCCGCTAACTTATTCGCACTCAAGGAACTGGGTAATATCTACACCCGCCTTATGAATCCCACCACCGATGTGCTCGAAAAGCGCATCTGTCTTCTCGAAGGCGCACACGAAATGGCGGGACTGGCTCACTCTTCCGGGACCGCGGCCATTTTCAACTCCATCGTTAATCTGGCAGAAGCAGGCGACAACATCGTTTCCGCCCGAAACCTCTACGGTGGCAGCTACACTCAATTCAACGACATTCTCCCCGCTCTCGGAATCGAAGTCCGCTTCGTCGACTCCCAGGATCCCCAGCAGTTCGCCAATGCCATCGATGACAAAACGCGCGCTCTTTTCTGCGAAACCGTCTCGAATCCCGCGCTCGAAGTCACCGACCTTGACGCCGTCGGCGAGATCGCCAAGGCCCACGGCCTTCCTCTCATTGTCGACGCCACCTGCTCCACGCCCTACCTCACCAACCCCCTCAATCACGGAGCTGACATCGTCGTCCACTCCCTCACCAAGTGGCTCGGCGGACACGGAACAGGACTTGGCGGCATCGTCATCGACTCTGGTCGTTTCGACTGGACTGGCGGCAAGCACCCCCTCTTCGACAAGCCCGATGGTTCATACCACGGCCTCCGCTGGGGACACGATCTCCCTGAGATGCTCGCTCCCCTGGCATACATCCTCCGCATGCGCACCGGCCCACTTCGGAATCTCGGTGCCTGCATCTCGCCCGATAACTCGTGGCAATTCCTTCAGGGCATCGAAACTCTTCCACTCCGCATGGACCGTCACTGCGAAAACTCCCTCGCGGTCGCTCAGCATCTCAAGGACCACCCGCAAGTCGAGTGGGTCCGCTTCCCGGGTCTCGAAGACGATCCCGAGTTTGCCAAGAACCAAAAGTATCTCCGCGGAAAAGGCGGCAGTGTCGTGGTCTTCGGAATCAAAGGTGGAGCCGAAGCAGGAGCCAAGTTCATCAACTCTTTGGAAATGTTCTCCCACGTCGCCAACCTTGGAGACGCCAAATCGCTCGCGATCCATCCCGCCACCACCACTCACTCCCAGCTCACCGCCGAACAGCAACTCGCCGGCGGCATCAAGCCCGAACTCGTCCGCCTCTCCGTCGGCATCGAGCACATCGACGACATCCTCGCCGACCTCAACCAAGCTCTGGCTGGAGCGTGAGTCAAAAGCTCGTTCAACCCCGGCGATTAGCGTTCAGCTTTTAGCTCCTGCTAGACGCCATGAAATTAATATGAGAATCCCATTCAAAAAGACCCTTCTTATCTCAGGAATGCTCTTTTTGTCTGCGACCATTCTTTTTCTGACTGACAGCTGCACTCCTACCTACTCAAGGGCTGAATTTGAAACTGCCGTCTCCGAAACAACGATCGATACCCTAGGCACGGTATACTACAAAGGTCGTAAGGGTGGATTTGATTACTTCCGCACAAGAAAGAACTTAGGAGGGGAAAGCCTGCGCCTCCCAGTTTCCGAAAGCCTCATCACCAAGCCTTTCGACTACAGGTTCCAAAAGAAAAATTGGAGATCTGCCTGCTTTATGCATCTCAAAGGTCCCGAGTTACAAAAAGCGATTCTCCTCGAGTTCAATATTGACCCTGTGCCAGCTGAGCCAAAAGCTAACCGCTAATAGCCAATAGCCAGCTTCGCAAGCCACCTCGCCCCCGATTCCCAATCAATGTCAGCTCTCACCATCCCCGAAAAATGCGGCGTCATCCTGCTGCCTGACACCGTTCTCTTTCCCCACGGAGCCATGCCGCTGCATATTTTCGAGGACCGCTATCGCCAAATGGTCGAGGAAGCACTCGAGGGCGATTGCCTTTTCTGCGTCGGAAATCTCCTCGGCGCTGACTCATTCAATCCGGAAGACCACGCAGCCAAGGTCGGCACGATTGGGCTCATCCGAGCCTCGCGGGAAGCTGACGATGGCACCTCCAACCTCGTCCTTCACGGCGTATTTCGGGTCCATTTCGACAAGTGGTTCGATGAAAAACCCTACCCGGTCGCAGCCATCCGACCCCTTCTAAACACCACCCTTTCGGACGATGAGGAAGAGGACTACCTCGTTCTCCTCCGAGCCGCAGTCGACATGGCGCTCAAGAAATTTCCGACCCAGGTCAGAGATCAAGTCCACGACACCCTCGACCGCGCCGATGACGCAGCTACCTCGTCCGACGCCATCGCCCAACAGTTCATCCACGATCCCAACGATCGCCAACGCCTTTTGGAAACCGGAGAAGTCCGCCAGCGCCTCGACTTCATCATCACCTTCCTTCAAAAAGCGGGACTCCGCGCGGACGAAGCAGACGACGACATCGACACCCCTTTTTAAACAGCAACCCGTCTTGCCAAACCCCCGATTCTCGCCTATCCCGCAGGCGTCATGAAAATCGTCGTCGCATACTCTGGAGGGCTGGATACCTCCGTCCTCCTTCTCTGGCTCAAGGAGAAATACAACGCGGAAATTATCGCCTACTGTGCCGACGTCGGACAAGGCGAAGAGCTCGATGGACTAGAAGCCAAGGCCCTCGCGACCGGCGCTTCCAAGTGCTACATCGGCGATCTCAAGGAAGAGTTCGCTGCCGACTATATTTTCCCGATGTTCCAGGCCAACGCCGTCTACGAAGGCCGCTACCTCCTTGGAACCTCCATCGCCCGCCCTTGCATCATCAAAGGCATGCTCGATGTTGCCCTTGCCGAAGGCGCCGACGCCATCGCCCACGGCGCCACCGGAAAAGGAAACGACCAAGTCCGCTTCGAGCTCGCGCTCAATGCCCTCGCGCCTGACATTAAAATGATCGCCCCATGGCGTGACGATTCTTTTCGTGAGGAATTCCCCGGCCGTGCCGAAATGATCGCCTATTGTGAGAAGCACGACATCGACGTGCAAGCTTCCAAGAGCAAGCCCTACTCCATGGACCGGAACCTCCTCCACATCTCCTTCGAAGCCGGCGCGCTCGAGGACACTTGGTATGATGGCACCACCCCCGCCGATAAGGACATGTATGTCCTCTCCGTCTCCCCTGAGGACGCCCCGGACGAACCCGAATATCTTCAGTGCCTCTTCGAAAAAGGCGAGATCATCGGACTCAAAAACGACAAGCTCTCCGGCTACATTAGCGAGCTTGCTGACTTCGAGGTCAAGGGCGAGCAAGACGGCTACACCCTCCTCACTCCCTACGGTGTCATGCGCCTCCTCAACCACCTCGGTGGCAGACACGGCATCGGCCGCGTTGACATCGTCGAGAACCGCTTCGTTGGCATGAAAAGCCGCGGCATCTACGAGACCCCCGGCGGCACCATTCTTTTGGCTGCCCACCAGGACCTCGAAACCCTCACCATCGACCGCGACGCCCAGCACCTTCGCGATAGCCTCATTCCGACCTACGCCCAGCTCGTCTACAATGGCTTCTGGTTTGCCCCCGAGCGCGACGCCCTCCAGGCTCTCGTCACCGAGACCCAAAAGACGGTCAACGGCGAAGTCCGCCTCAAGCTCTACAAAGGCAACATCATGAACGCCGGGCGCCGTTCCCCGAACAGCCTCTACGACGAAGACATCGCCACGATGGAAGGCGGCCAGGAAGAAGCCTACAATCAAAACGACGCCACCGGCTTTATTGCTCTCAACGGCCTCCGCTTGAAGCAGTTCGCCCGCGTGAACCACAAGTAAGCCAGTGGCGTGACCATCCCGGTCACAAAGCCTCTCTGAAAACCGGGGCCCCAAAAAGGCCCCGGTTTTTTTGAAGCAAAGAGAATACAGAAAAACGACCCATTAATCCTCATTGGAGATTAATGGATTAAATTGGATCATAAACGGTTATTTTTCCGAAGACCCCATAAAAAACTCTTTGCCCACTCCGGTAAAATCCCGCTCACGGAAAATATGATCGGCCAACTGCATCGTGATTTTTTGCATTACGCTGATGCTGACTCCCGCCATCGGGGAATTTGGAAGTCGCTTCCCAAGCATGTCGCTGCCTCCGACTCACCCAGATGCGTCGCCCAATTGATAAGAGTTTTGAGAATTTGTGAGATCCTGCATTGCCGCCTCCCCTCCGGAATCATATGCTGTTGTTGTATGAAGATTCTCGTTTCCTTCTTCGCACTTGCTTCAGTGCTTCCTGCCTTCGGCCAAAAGGAGCATTTCCCAAGCATCAAGTGGAAGGAAAGAGAAACCGATCATTTCATGCTTCGCTCCTTTCATACCGACCACGATCCAGCGCGCAAGTTAGCCAAGCGAGTCTGGAAGGAAATGAGCGAGATCCTACCTTCCCTTGTCACTGACTTCGAAAAAAAGGAGTTTAGAACTCCCGGAGGCGCTGACCCCTCAAAAGGAGAACAATTTAAATACACCGTCTATCTGGTGGCCGACGGAAACACCTTTCATGAGGTCGTCCAAGCAGATGCTAAGAGAAACAACTGGAGCATCGATCAGGTCAATCTCACCAAACAAGTCGGCAACTACGCCGATCCTCACAACCGTTTTATGGTCATCTGCAAGACCGATGCCCTGTCATCAGGTCGCGGCGACGAGCAGGATAAATCAGCTATCTTTGTCCACATCGCCGGCTCCAACTTTCTCAAAGGTCAGGCCCGCACAGGAAAACAGCCCTTCTGGATGGGCGCTGGAATGGGCTACTATCTTGAGCATCTCGTCTTCAAAAAATGCCGCGTGCTCTACCTCGATTTTGACAAGTATTACGCCTCGGAAGACGGCAAGGCTGAGACAGTCAAAGGCGGCACCCTGGGTCCACAAGATGCTTGGCCACCTGTGATTCGTAAGCTTTGCAAGAAAGACAAGCGCGTCAGCCTTCAGGGAGTGATGGAAACTAAAATCACCATGCTCACTCCCAACGAATCGGGCTACATTTTCGCCCTTACCCACTTCATGGTCAGCAATGAAGAACGTCTCGTAAAATACCAGGCCTTCGTCGCCGCTGTCCGCGACGGAGAAGAGGCAACCAAGGAGCTTCTCCTCGAATCCTTCGGCTACGATGATGATGAAGAGTTCGAAAAAGAGTGGTATGACTTCCTCGAAAGTTCAAAATTCAAATAACCTCTGATGGGTGACGACTGCGGCATTCCCCGGGACCTCCTCGAAAATATCAGGGAGGGCCACGAGTCCGCTTGGCGTGAACTTGTCGACCTCCTCACGCCTCAAGTTTATCGCATCATCCGAAACCAGGTCCGCGCCTCCTCGGACCACGATGACTTGGCACAAGATGCCTTCACCAAGATCTTCCTTAAGCTCGATCAATACGATTCTCGTAGCCCTTTTCCACACTGGGTCTCACGCATCACGATCAATACTTGCTACGACTGGCTCCGACGCCACAAAGCGCGCCCCCTTGTGAGTTTTTCCGATCTCGGCGAATCCCAAGCGGAATTGATCGAAAAATCCCTCGCAGGCGAATCCAGCGAGCAAGCCGAAAGCCTCCAAGCAATGCGGGAACTCCTCGATCGCCTCATCTCCACCCTCAATCCCCGCGAGCAAATCGTGATCCGCCTTCTCGACCTCGAGGAAAAGAGCGTAAAAGATATCTGCGATCATACGGGATGGGGCGTTTCGAAAGTTAAAATCACTGCGATGCGCGCAAGACGTAAGCTCACCGACCACTTTAAAAAGCTCGAACCTGACCACTAAGCGATGAACTCCTCCAAAGATCCCTGGAAACGTCTTATCGATGCCTCAAAGTCCTCCCCTGAGGAACCGGAGCCAAAGCCTCCCCGCATTAGCGTGAAGAATCTTCGCACAACTGTGCATCAACTCGTGCTCACTCTCACATGGCGAAAATGGTCCCTCCTCGCTGCCATCACCGCAGGATTGGTCTTTCTCTTCGTTCTCTTTAACCTTCATGATGACGCTCCACCGCAGGGCCCCATCATCCTACCCGAACCTCCAGTCTTCCCAACCGCATTATGAAACCCAAGTTCCGCGACTACCTCACTATTCTCATGGCACTTCTCGCAATTTTTCTTTGCGGTTATGGTGTCGGTTTCCTACTCGGGACTAAAGACCGGAAGCAACCAGCGCCCCTACTCCTTGTCGGTCGTTCGGCTGAGGACGCCTCCTCTTGGGAAGAGAGCACCCTACTGCGCATCGTCTCATCACTCAAGCTAACCGAAGAGCAGCGAAACCTCGTCTCCAATGAAGTCCAAATCACCTCGGGAAAAATCCAGATCAGCCGTGATAAGGCCTTCGAGGATTACTACCTCCACCTCCTCGAACTCCACGAACGACTGCTGCCCCATCTGAACGAACAGCAGCAGGAGGAAATAAAAAAAGATCAAAAAAGCTTGCAACGTGCCATCAAATCGCGCTTTTAATCCATCGATAAGTCACCATCATTTTTTCTTTTCTTAGCCTCCATTTTTCATGTCGCGCTCCCAATTTACCCTCGGTATTACAATGCTTGTTGTCGCTGGGACCTTGGCATTTTCAATCTCATTCCTCCAGAGTGACGACTACTATCAGGCCGCTGGTGATCAGCCGTTTGCAAGCTCCCAAAACGCTCCAGAACGAAAATTAGTAAATCTGGATCAATCGCGAAGCCGCGCAGCAAGAGCGAATTCCTCTCGGATCGTGGATTCCTCCGATCACGATCTCGGCCTCACCAGCTCATCCATCTCGAATCTCACTGACGCTGACTTGCAAAAGGTAAATGCCATTGTGAACCGGACGCGGCAAGAAAGCCGGAACAAACTTGATAAGCTCACCGAAAAGTACTACCTCACCAATAACCAACGTCGGGATATCTTCCCTCTGATCGTCGCTCATCACAAGCAAGCTCACCCCGCGATCCTTGTGAATGGTCAGCCTCTGCCAAGAGTCAATGTAGGTTCCACCCTGAACGATAGCATTTATATCGAGCTCGATTCCGATCAACAAGATGCTCTTACAGAAGCGACGATCGACGACGAGGCTTGGTGGAAAGACGTCGTCGGCCAACTTGAGGATGACCTCAACGACGCCATCAGCAACGGTGCGATGGTCGCCGTAGCAGCCCACCCAACTTCTGAGGAGGGCGTCACTACCTCCTCAGATGGACCTGCATCCGTCGACGGCGAGGCCTCGACCCGCTCCGAAGGAAATCTCTTCGAGCTCCTCAGACAGTAATCTGTCCCCTTTTTCCTCACCAGAGGAACAGTCTGCCCAAAAAGAACCGCGTAACCCCTTGGATTTACAAGGAATCGAAAAAAAACCTCTTTTTTGTAACCCCGATCCATCTCCCCGCGTCTCTTCACATGAACGCGACGATCTCAATCGAAAAAATCACTTTCTCAAAACCTCAGAAAAAGAATCATGAACCTCAAATCAATCCTAGTCATCGGAATCTTTCTTGGAGGAGCTTCCTTCACACAAGCAGGTGACAAGTTATTCGGTGACGGCACCCTTCCAGAATTCCTCGACCATTATGACGTCAACAGAGACGGCCAAATTGACGAAGAAGAGCGTCAAGCCATCAAAGAAGCCCGCAAGGCCGCTCGTGAAGCAAACCGTGCTGAAATTGACACCGATGGTGACGGAAAAATCTCCAAAGAAGAGAGTCAAGAAGCTCGTAACGCAATCCGCGCTGCCATCGAAAACAAGCGCGCTGAGAAGTTCGCAGAGATCGCTGGTGACGATGGCCGCCTCTCCCTCGAAGAATTTGCCGCAATTTCTCACCTCGAAAATGCTCCTAAAGAGATGATTGCAGAGATCTTCGCTCGTCTCAATTCCGACGAAAACGGTGATATTTCTTTCGAAGAATTCAACGCGCGTCTCCGCCACTACCCTCGTCACGACGGCTCACGTAACGGTAGCGGAAATTCCCGCCCAAAAGATCATAACCGTGGCCCAGGCCACCGTGAAGAAGGAGGCGAGTAATCTCGCTTATCCCCCTTGCCTGCCCCCCCAAGCAAGTTGAGAGGTAGCCTGAAAAGGCTACCTTTTTGTGTGACCGCACATTCGCGCTTATTTTTGAAATTCGCTCCTTGTGAGCCACCTTCTTCCATAAAAATTCCCTCTCGATCCGCTCCGCTACCGAAGAGCCCAATCCCCCCTTTGTCGTCACGCATTCCTTTGCCGAACTCAACAAAATCACTCTCAGCTGGTCCACCGGGATCAGGTTTAACGATCAAGTGCAATACTCCACCGACCTCGATAACTGGCTCGATACTCTCCCCAATTCGAAATTCGATAATGTCACCTCTTCTTCGAACGTGACTTACACCGACATCTCCGACCCGAAAGGGCAGGTTCGCTTTTACCGCATTCTTCGGATTCCAATCCCCTAAGGGACTATAGAGAGTCAGGCCCGAAACTTTCAGGAAGGAGCTGATCAAGCGATCTCTCCCTCACCAAATTTCCTTCTTCATCTCCCATCAAAACGCGCATCTTGGGGGTAAACTCGTTGAGCACCTGCCGACAGGCGCCGCAAGGACTCCCCCCACCCTTCACGGAAATGGCAATCGCCTCAAACTCCCGTTCACCCGAAGAAATGGCCACCCCGATCGCCACCCGTTCCGCACAATTGGTCAGCCCATAGGAAGCATTCTCAACATTACATCCCTCGTAAACCGTTCCTGATTTTCCCAGCAGAGCCGCCCCGACAAGAAACTTCGAATACGGAGCATAAGCCCGCTCCTTCGCCTGCGCCGCGATCTTTAGCAGTTCTTGATCAGTCATTTCGAAGCCACCTTTCTCGCTGCTTCCAAGGCCACTTTCATCATATCGGTGAAGCTCTTTTCGCGCTCCTCACTCGTCGTGCTCTCGCCCGTGCGAATATGATCGCTCACCGTGCAGATCGCCATCCCTCGCGCTCCAAATTCCGCGCACACTCCAAAAAGCCCCGCCGCTTCCATCTCCACCCCAAAGATGCCCATCTTTTCCATGCGATCGAACATCTCCGGCTGTGGTGTGTAAAAAAGATCGGCCGAAAAGATGTTCCCCACTTTCACCGGCACCCCCAGCTCCTTGGCCGCTTCCACATGCGCGGCCAGTAAATCATAGTCGGCAATCGCCGCGAAATCATACCCACCAAAGCGAGCCCGATTCACTCCGCTGTCCGTGCAGCCTCCCATTGCAATGAGAACGTCGCGCACTTTCACTTTGGTGGAAACCGCTCCACAGCTCCCAACCCGGATCAGGTTCTTCACCCCATAATCCGTAATCAACTCTTTGGCATAAATCGAAATCGAAGGAATCCCCATGCCACTTCCCACCACCGAAATCCTCGTCCCTTGGTAAGTGCCGGTAAACCCGAGCATATTGCGCACCCCGTTCACCTGTTTCACCTCATCGAGAAAAGTCTCTGCGATAAATTTCGCCCGGAGCGGATCGCCCGGCATTAACACGGTTTCGGCGAATTCGCCTTCCTGAGCTTCCAAATGGGGAGTGGCCATATCGGAACCCTACAAGATCGATTTCCCTTCGTCCATCTTGAGTCCAAAGGACTTCGCAATCGTCGCTCCCACATCCGCGAAGGTCCCTCGAATCCCGCCATTTCCCACTCCAACACCATGAATCAAGACAGGAACACGCTCACGGGTGTGATCAGTTCCCTCCCAAGTCGGATCGTTTCCGTGGTCCGCGGTGATCACAATCAAGTCGTCTCCTCGCTCCGCTAAAAAGTGACCCAACTCCCAATCCCACTCCTCCAGGGCCTCGCCATATCCTTTCGGGTCCCGGCGGTGCCCGAAGAGCATGTCGAAATCGACAAAGTTTGTCATCACCAAATCGGCTTCCTCCAAGGCCTCTCGAGTCCGGTTCCAAAGCATCGGATGCCCGCTTGCTTTGAGTTCAAGCGACATCCCGGTATGCGCAAAAATGTCACCAATCTTTCCCACTCCCGCGACCTTCTTCCCGTCATCCATCAAGCGCAGCAGCACCGTCGGTTTCGGCGGCCTCGCCGCGTAGTCCCTTCGATTCCCCGTCCGTTCAAAAGCACCAGGCTCACCGACAAAAGGCCGTGCGATCACCCGACACACATTCATCTCGATCGTCAACTCGCGCACCTTTTCACAAAGATCCAACAAGCGCTCCAATCCAAAGGCTTCCTCATGCGCCGCGATCTGAAAGACCGAGTCCGCCGAGGTGTAAAAAATGGGCTTCCCCGTGCGCACACTTTCCTCCCCAAGTCGCTCGATCACCTCCGTTCCGCTCGCATGGCAATGCCCCAGCGAACCTTCCAAGTCCCCCACTTCCCAAATTTTCTCTAACAAGTCCCTTGGAAAACATTCTTCCACTTTGGGAAAATAGCCCCAATCCCAAGTCGCAGGAACTCCCGCCATCTCCCAGTGCCCACTCGGAGTGTCCTTCCCGGTCGACACCTCACTTGCCGCCGCGAAAAAACCCACCGTCTCCACTTTTTCCCACCCTGCTGGAAGCTTCCCATGCACGAGCCGATATGCTTCCCCCATGCCCAATCGCGCAAGATTCGGAAGTGCCAAAGCCCGGCCCTCGTTCTCCAAAAACCACTCGGCTATATGCCCCAGGGTATCGCTCCCCTCATCGCCAAACTCAGCCGCATCCGGAGCCCCACCGATCCCCACCGAATCCAGAATCATCCAAACGACCTTTTGCATGCAGCAAGCTTAGCTCAAACTCCGACTCTCCACCAAGCTCATCCTGCTGTAGATCAGGCGTCTCTCCTAACTTCGATTAGAGGTTCCAATAACAACCTCAAACCGGAATCATGCGCTCATTCATCAAATCACTCATACTTTCTCTCACCCCTTCCCAACTTTTCGGCGACGAATACAAAACCCTCGTCTTAGAAAAGAGCTTCTCCGTTCCCTCGGAAAAGACCGATATGATCATCTTCCATGGAGGAGATCCCCCTGACGGCAAGTGCAAACCTCAAATTATTTGGTCTTAAAATTGTCGACACCACCGAGCGCTTCCTCCGCGTCCGGGCCGTTCAGAATTAGACAGCCGGGACCGCTATCCTAGCGCCTCCTCACTCTTTCGCGCCATCAGCCAAAAGGCATCCGAGAGCCGATTCAGAAAAATCCGCAGCTCCCGCGTCGCCACCTTTTCCGAAACCTTCCACGCCGATCTTTCCGCCCTTCGAGCCACCGTCCGCGCCAGGTGCAATCTTGCCGCCAGCTCTCCTCCGGTCTCTCCCGGCCGAAGCCAGCCCTCAAATTTTCGATCTCCTTCGATTCCCCCACTTAAATTCTCAACCCACTCGATCTCCTTCTCCGTGATCCTTCCAAAGCCCGCTTTTTCATAAGCCTCGTCCTTTCCCTCGGGCATCGCCAGCTCCCCCATGAGCGTCACCAACCACTTCTGGATCTGGTCGATCACTTCCGCCGCTTCGCCATCCATCGCCACGCGAGCCAGTCCCAGCACCGCATTCAGTTCATCGACCTCACCGAGAGCTTCTACCTGAGGAGCGGTCTTTGAGGACTTCCCTCCAAAAAGCAAATCAGTAGTTCCCTCGTCCCCTCGCTTGGTCGTTATACTCATTACTGAACTTTCACCTTTCCTTGCCAGCATTCCAGCGTGAATATCACCTAATGTTACGTCGAAATTTTATTCACGCCTCAATCGCTTCACTCACCGCTTCAGCCCTGGCCGATCACCACGGAGCCCACAAGAAGGACCCCGGGTCTCTCTTTAAAATTTCCCTCGCCCAGTGGTCCAACCACCGCGCGCTCAAGGGCGGAAAGTTGACCAATATGGAATGGCCCGAGTTCACGAAGAAGAACTTCGACATCCTCGGCCTCGAATTCGTGAACCAGTTCTTCAAGGACAAGGCCAAGGACATGAAGTATCTTGACGAACTCAAAAAGCGCGTCTCCGATCTTGGTATGAGCAACGTCCTCATCATGGTCGATGGCGAAGGCCACCTCGGCGCCGGCACCGATGCCAAAAGACAGAAAACCGTCGACCAGCATAAGAAATGGGTTGAAGCCGCCAAGTTCCTCGGCTGCCACTCCATCCGCGTGAACTCACATGGAGAAGGCACGACCGACGACGAAAAAGCACTCAACTGCGTCAAAGGCCTCACCGCCCTGACCACCTTTGCCCAAGATCACCAAATCAACATCATCGTGGAGAACCACGGCGGGCTTTCTTCCAATGGAGAATGGATGGCCAAAGTCCTTGGCGACGTCGGTCTCGATGAATGCGGCTCGCTTCCCGATTTCGGAAACTTCCACGGCTACGATCGCTACAAGGGCCTCAAAGAGCTCATGCCATTTGCCAAGGGAGTATCGGCCAAGTCCCATGATTTCAACGATGCCGGGGAGGAAACCAAAACCGACTTTAAGAAGGCGCTCCAGATCGTGCTCGACCACAAATACCACGGTTGGGTTGGCGTCGAATACGAAGGAGGAAAGCTCTCGGAAGAAAAGGGCATCAAGGCCACCAAAGCACTTCTCGAAAAGTGCCGGAAAGAATTGGCCTAGAAACAAGCTCCGCGATGAGACGGCTCGCTTCTTCTCCATCACACGGCGAATCATCCTTCGATGTCGCAAGAAGCAAGGACAATTTCTGAACTGTCGTCGGCCATCCGGGACGAAGCCGAAGGGCATTCCGGTAGAAGACCAATGCCAGCTTGGGATCACGTTGCCGAAGATGAGTTCCCGGATTATTCGGACTCAAGCGAAGCGACTCTCGAAATGACAAGAGTGCCTCATCCACCTTCTTCCCAGCAGCCAAGGCCAAGCCGAGATTGCAGTGCATGCGCGCGTCCTCTTTGAAAAATGGGAAAGGGAAAATCTGATAGCAGCTCTTCAGGCTGCCCCCCAGGAACGCATCGACATTCAACGGCACGATTTCCTCGAACGATATAAGACGGGCATCCACAAGGTCGATCTCATCGTCGAGCTTCCACACAAATGCCCAGCGCCCGCTCTGCTACACCGTTCCATGCGCCAATCAAGGGAATCAGTCAATGCAAGGAAGTCTCGAAAGACTGGAATTGTCCTTCACCTCGAATTCGGTGATACTTCCCCGCCATGACTCTTCCAACAAACGCGATTCTCACCCTCGCCTGCTCAGCGCTTTCCCTTGTCGCGGAAGATCTCATTGTTGCCGCCGGTGAAGCCCCTAAAAACGACCAATAACCTTTCATCGCCTCGCTCCACCGTCCAACCACAAACCAATCCATCATGAAACTCGTCCTATTCACTACTCTCCTCGCCTTCGCATCCGCCCAAGCCGCGGACAAGAAGTCTCCCAAGCTTACTTGGATCGACCCCGAAAAAGCAGCCAAAGAAGATCCTGATTTTTCGATCCAAGGCGAATACTACAAGGAAGGCGCACCCGTTGGCATTCAACTCGTAGCCCTCGGCGACGGAAAATTTACCGCCTACTTCCTCGAAAATGGCCTCCCCGGCAAAGGCTGGAAAAAAGAAGACTCTCGTGCGATCTATAACCTAACCCGAAAAGAAAACCAACTCATCCCCGACAAAAAATCCCCCTTCTCCCTCACTCTCGGAAAAGGAAACATCACCGTTAAAATCGGAAAATCCACCCCCTCCATCCTCCCCCGCATCGAGCGCAGAAGCCCCACCCTCGGAGCCAAGGCACCGGAAGGAGCCACCGTGTTGTTCGATGGCACTTCCGTCGAGCACTGGGAAAACGGCAAGATGAAAAACGGCCTCCTGCAAGCCACCGGAACCACCAGCAAGCCGACCTTTAAAAGCTACAAACTCCACCTCGAGTTCCGCCCCCCTTACAAACCCTTCGCCCGTGGTCAGGGCCGCGGAAATAGCGGTATCTACTTTGGCGGACGCTGGGAAACCCAGATCCTCGATTCCTTCGGCCTCGACGGAAAAATGAACGAATGCGGCGGCATCTACTCCATCGCCGAGCCCCGCCTCAACATGTGCCTTCCTCCCCTCAAGTGGCAGACTTACGATGTCGACTTCACCGCCGCCAAATTTGATCCCGAAGGCAAAATGACCGACTGGCCTTCAATGACCGTGAAGCTCAACGGCGTCCTCATTCACGAGAATCAAAAACTCACCAAAGACTTCACCACCGCCTCTCCTAAAAACGGCCCCCTCAAAGACGAAGCCCGTCCTGTCTACCTTCAAAATCACGGCAACCCCGTCGTCTTCCGAAACATCTGGGTGCTTCCCAGGTAAAAAGGAGAGGGAAAGGACTCCCCTCCAAAAACTCCCCATCTCTCGGCTCCCCGTCTTCCGTTTCTTGAATTTGAATTTATTTTGAATTTCTCTCCTTTTTTCCGTGCCGCGCAACATCCCTCTCTTCATCGCCTTCCGGCTCCTTTTTAACGCGCGTTTCTACTACCCGATCTTCGCCGTCCTCCAGCTCGACTACGGTCTCACGATGGCGCAGTTCGCCATTCTGAATGCCATCTGGGCCGTCTCCATTGTCCTTCTGGAAGTTCCCTCGGGAGCTCTCGCCGATAAATTGGGCCGTCGCCCCATGATCATCATCGCCGCGGTCTTGATGATTTTGGAAATGAGCCTCATCGCCTTCGTCCCTTTCGGAAATGCCAATCTCATCTTCTGGGTTTGGGTTCTCAATCGCATCCTCTCCGGCGCCGCAGAAGCTTCCGCAAGTGGAGCCGACGAAGCCCTCGCCTACGACTCACTCCCTGAGGGAGAACAAGAAGCCCAGTGGCCCAAAGTTCTCGCTCGGCTCATGACGCTCTCCTCCTGCGCCTTCGTCGTCGCCATGCTCATCGGCGGCGCCGTTTATGATCATTCCTTTCTTAACAATCTCCTAGGAACCAACTTCGCCAAGGAAACCGCCATCCGCTTCCCCATCTACCTCACTCTCATTTCCGCCCTCATCGCGCTTCCGATTTCCCTCTTGATGAAGGAACCTGTCACCCAATCGGAAGACCTCGCCAGCGACTCACTCTGGACCAGCATCCACAAGACCGGCGGCTGGATCATCAGCACCCCCATCGTCTTCGCCCTCATCCTCGCCGCTCTTGTCCACGATACTCTCGTGCGTCTCTTCCTCACGATGAATTCGGAATATTATCGCCTTATCGATTTACCCGAGAGTTCCTTTGGAATTATCGGAGCCAGTTTTGCTGCCATGGGAATCCTCATGCCCCGTCTCGCCAGGCGCATGGTGGAAAAGGGGCGTCTCGCCACCAACTACCTCTGGATTTCCGTTTTCACTTTCCTCGGACTTTTGGGGATTGCCCAAGCTTGGCAATACTACGGCGTCTTGGTCGTCGTTCTCTTTTCCGCCAGCTTCGGACTCCTCAATTTTTTCTCCTCCCACTACCTCAATGCCAAGGTTGACTCCCGACAACGCGCCACCGTCCTGAGCTTCAAAGGTCTCGCCCTCAATATCGGCTTCGGAATGACCAGCCTGCTTTTTGCCGCGCTTCTCAAAGGAGTCGATAACGATTTCAAAGCAAGCCTCGCTTGGCTCGCGCCCTCTTTCCTCGTGATGCTCCTGCCCTTGATCCTCTTTTACTGGATCAAGGTGAGACGTCCTTCGGTTTAGCCTTTGGAACGAGCCACTCGACACAACCAGGAACCAGTCGCTGCCATGCAAGGGCGCTCACCAATTCGGAGAGAACCTCCGCTTCGGAGCGTCGATTCACAATCGCAGTATCATCGAGAAAATGAGCCACTGTTTTCGCGGCCTCACGTTCCACTGGAAGAGTAAACCACAGCGCCAAGGCCGCGAAGCCGAGGATTCCCAAAACAATGCCAATCGCCATCGATGGAAGCAACGAGGTCGCCACCGTCGCAAAGGTCACGATCACCACGGAAAAGCTCGGCATGGCCCAGCCAAACTTCACCGCCCAGGCACGCCAACTCACCACCTTTTTCTGTCGCCGGGCCATCAGCACGAGCCCCGCCAGCAAGCCAGCCGCCGCGACATCCCGGGCTTTCTTCGATTTGCAAATCGAGGGAGAAATCACCAAACGCTCCGGACCAATCGGTAAAAAAGGCCGCCGTTTCTCCTCAATCTCCACTCCTGTGACCTTTCCCTGACGGAGGACCGCCTCCGCGAATTCCTTTCCAGTGATGGCCACGGTCACGTCTCCATGACGCCGGAGAGTCCGGTCACAGAAGAACTTCCGGGCGAAAACGGAGACAATAACGGGAATGATTCCGCTCATTAGGAGTAATTTACCAATCATGGCGTCACTGGAGCATCGCTCCAAATCTGTGACTTTTAAATTTCAATTTTCACCTTTTTGCGCAAACTCCGCGCCCCACACCAGTAATCCCAAATCCTATGGTAGAAGATCACGATCACCAAGACCAGAACGAACCCTCCTCACAAGCGACCGCTAGCTCCAATCAAAACCTCATCACCGGCATCGTGATAGGGGCCGCGGTCCTCCTCCTCCTCCTCCTCGTCATCTCCCAGCAATTCGGCAGGAAGGACAGCAAAGAAGATCAGAAAAACGCCAAATTGAAGGCGCAAATCGAGGAAGCCCGCATCGCAAAAAATTCGATCTATCTGAACCCAAATCAGAACTCCAATCCATCAGCCAACGGACTTGCCACGAGAATCAAACAAGATGTCGATTCCCTCAATGGCATCCTTGTCTCCCACGAAAACACCTTGCGCCAAATTGATGGTCTCAAAGCAACCGTCCAGACGCTGAACCAGCAAAACACCGACCTCAAATACCAGCTGCAACGTTTTAGAGACGATGCTCAAAAAGTGCCAGGTCTCGAAGCCGAGATTGCCAGAATGCGATCCGATGCCACTCGGGCCGCCGAGTAACTTACAAAAGCCGCTGGATCCAGCCACCGTCGAAGCCCTTCGACTCCAACTTACCTCCTCGCGTAACCGATGCCACTCGCCTCGCCGCAGGGTCTTTTTGATTTTAGGGAATCAGGGAACTTTTTCCTAAATGTGAGAATTGCGAGTTCCGATAATCGGTAATTGAGCGTCAAAGCACTAATTCACATTTGAAAGAACGCGCCAGAAAGGTTTGTTTTGGAACCACATGAAGTTTCTCTCTGCGATCTGCCTCCTGCCTATTCTCGTAGCAGCCAAACCCAACATCGTTTTCATCCTCGCCGATGACCTTGGCATCAAGGACCTCTCCTGCGAGGGCTCCACCTTTCACGAGACGCCCCACATCGACGCCCTCGCCAAGTCCGGCATGCGCTTCACCAATGGCTACTCCGCCTGCCAAGTTTGCTCTCCCTCCCGCGCCGCCATCATATCCGGCCAATATCCCGCCCGCATTCAGATCACCGACTGGATCGGCGCTGCCTCAGGGACCAAATGGAATCGCAACGATCGTGTCCTTCCTACAGAATATCTGCAGAATCTCCCCTCCGATATCACCACTGTCGCCGAAGCGCTCAAGGACGGCGGCTACCGCACCTTCTTTGCCGGAAAATGGCACCTCGGAGGCGAGAAATCTAAACCCGAGCACCACGGATTCGAGATCAATATAGGCGGCCATCATCGCGGCTCACCTCCCGGCGGATTCTTCTCCCCTTACAAAAACCCCGACCTCACCGACGGACCTCCGGGAGAATCGCTCCCCATCCGTCTCGCCAACGAAACGATCGACTACATCAAGCAAGACTCCAAAAAACCCTTCTTCGCTTTCCTCTCCTTCTATTCGGTCCACGGCCCCATCCAAACCACTCCGGAGCTCTGGGAAAAGTATCGCAAAAAGGCCACCAAAGCCGGACTCGCAAAAGAACGCTTTAAGGTCGACCGCAACAAGTCCGTCCGCCAGGTGCAAGACTGCCCCATTTATGCCGGCATGATGGAATCGATGGATGACGCCGTCGGCATCGTTTTGGACGGACTCAAAAAGGCGGGCCTCGACCAAAACACCATCGTCGTTTTTACCTCAGATAATGGCGGTGTCTCCTCAGGAGACGCCTTTGCAACCTCCTGCCTCCCCCTCCGCGGCGGAAAAGGACGCCAGTGGGAAGGTGGCATTCGTCAGCCCTTCTACATCAGCGCACCAGGAGTCACCAAGCCCGGCTCGACCTCCGAACAATTCGCTACCGGAACCGACTTCTACCCAACCTTGCTTGAACTCGCCGGCCTTAAGCAACTTCCCAATCAACATGTCGATGGCCGCTCCCTCGTCCCCGCTCTTCGGGGTGAGAAAAGCGACCGCACTCTCTACTGGCACTATCCCCACTATGGTAACCAAGGTGGCGAGCCATCAAGCATCATTCGAAAAGGCGATTTTAAACTGATCCGCTATTACGAAGACGGTCGGGAAGAACTCTACAATGTTTCCAAGGACATCGGCGAAGTCAGCGACGTTTCGAAACGACACTCGAACATCGTGACTCGTCTCTCAACCGAGCTCACCGCTCACCTCACCGAAGTCGGTGCAAAGGTCCCTCAACCCGACCCCCGCTTCGATCCGGAAAAGAAGAAAAAGCAACTGGAACAGGTCACCAGCAGGGAGAAACCTCGCCTTGAGAAACAGCACGCCAACTTCCTCAAGCCAGACTTCAAGCCCAACAAAACCTGGTGGGGTTCAAAGGACTAACGATCGGGTCGGGGTCCCGGGATTACGCCCGTCACCCCTCCCGCAACACCGGACATACGATTTTGCGTATCCAGCGGTTGAACATCGCTTCTTTTCAGAGGTCTTACGCTGCCTCTGATTATCGTAGCTCTCATACACTCGCGTCTTGACGCTTTTCGATACTCTTTTTCGGCAGGTCAATGCGTTCTCCTTTGTCGATCCGATAGCCGGAGAAGCCCAGGGCAAGGTTCGCTACCTCCACCCCGTCCCGGGAGTCATCTCCCCCGCATTCAAAATGCAGCAATCCTACAAAACGCCGCGGCGAAGACCTCCTCGACACCCTGGCCTGGCCTTTCTCGGCCAACTTCGAGTCTTCCCGATCTCTCAACGTTCAAACCTCAAATTCCGAATCTCAATCATCTCCCACCAGATCCTTCCTGAACTCCGCTAGGGATCTCTTTCGCTCTTCACTCACCTCAGGGTAGCAGACGTCGAGGGAATTTATTTCATTCAAAATGGCAGCCGCCACAAGAAGGCGCATATTCATTTTGTTGTCGGCCGGAATGCAGTACCAAGGAGAGCCTTTGGTAGCAGTCGCATTGATCGCGTCCTCATAAGCTTCCATGTAGTCGTCCCAAAAAGCCCGCTCCTTCACGTCGCCCTCGTTGAACTTCCAGTTCTTTTCGGGACGGTCGATGCGGTCAACAAAGCGACGGCATTGCTCTTCCTTACTCACGTTGAGGAAAAACTTCATCACCCGCGTGCCGTTCCGTGCGAGGTGAATTTCGTGTTCACGGATCGATTGGTAACGCCCCTCCCAGACTTGCGAAAGATCCTCAGTGAGATCCTCAGGAACCCGTTGATACTTTGTGAGAATCTCCGGATGAACCCTCACAATAAGAACTTCCTCGTAGTAGGAGCGATTGAAAACCGTTATATGCCCACGCCGCGGAAGCACCTTACTGGTGCGCCAGAGGAAGTCGTGATCGAGCTCGGTGTGGTTAGGACTTTTAAAAGAATGAACCCGCACTCCATGAGGATCGACACCCGAGATCGCGCGCCGGATCGTGCCATCTTTCCCTGCCGCATCCATAGCCTGAAAGAGAAGCAACATGCTGTAGCGATCATGCGCATACATTTCTTGCTGCCGCAAATCGATCTGCTTCGTCAGCTCACCCAACTTCTCCTTGTAGTCCTCTTTATCCTCATAAAGCCGTTTCACGTCGGTCGGGAGATTCGACAAATCAAATGGTTCTGAACCGTCGATACGGAAGTCTTCAAACCTAGCCTTTTTTCCCATGACCTTTTCTAACGCCTTGGTCGAAAAACGAAAATGTTCTTTGTTGAAATTTTCCTATTTGGCCATTCAACATTTGTCCTTAGCTTTTTAAAAAAACGGATAGCACGCCTCCTTAAGGAAGAAAATCGCTAACAGCTAAATACAAATCGCCAGCGTCGTAAAGCTGGCGGCGCCCCTATTCCCAATTGCCGGACTGGAGCTTTGACATCCTTTTTCTTGTCTGACAGCTTCCAGCGCCATGCTCGATAGCCACCACCACCTTTGGAAATATTCCTCGGAAGAATACGGTTGGATCCCTGAAAACACAGCCCTTCAGCAGGACCAGCTTCTCCCGGAGCTGGCAGCCGCGACCTCCGCTGCCGGAGTGACTGGAACGATCGCGGTGCAGGCACGACAAATTACACAGGAGTCCGATGACCTCCTGGCGATGGCAGATCAAGGTGAACTCATCCGCGGCGTTGTCGGCTGGGTGCCCCTCGTCGCTGATGCCGTAGCCGCCGATCTGGAACGACTCGCTCCGCATCCAAAATTTGTCGGCGTGCGTCACGTCCTTCAAGAGGAACCCGATGAGTTTTTCCTCCGAGACGATTTTCACCGAGGACTCGCTAAGCTTCCCGAGCTCGATCTCCGCTACGATCTACTCCTTTTCCAACGCCAACTTCCCGTCGGCATCAAACTGATCGACCGACAGGCCGAGCTTGGAATCGTCGTCGATCACATCGCCAAGCCCGAGGCCCACAATGGCCGGATTCAACCCGAGTGGCGCAAGGGAATGAAGGAACTGGCAAAACGCGACAACCTTCTCGGAGTGAAATTTTCAGGCTTGGTGACTGAATTCAATGCCGATTCTGAGATTGATCCCGACACCGTGAGAGCCTACTTCGAAGAGACTTTGGAGATTTTCGGCGCTAATCGAGTCATGTTCGGTACCGACTGGCCAGTCTGCCTCCTCCGTATCAATTCATACCAGGCATGGGCCGAAACGGTTCAAGAGCTCGTTTCTGCCCTCTCCCAAACGGAGCAAGAAGCCATTCTCCTAGGAAATGGTGAGAAATCTTACCAGCTGCACTGATTAGCTCCTTTTCAAACGAAAATCATTAGCTCAGGATCTTCTTCGACGTTTGAAACTCGATTATTACACAATCGTCACATAATTCCTACTTGTTTTCAACTTTGAGCCTTAACCGCACAGAATACAAATATCTCATCACGCTTGATGACAGGGACCAATTTGAAAGTGATTTGGACGACCGACTCGTCGTCGATAGCTTGGCCTCCGCCGATGGCTGCTATCCGATCGTGACGCAGTATTACGAAACTCCCACACGGGAATGCTATTGGGAAAAGCAACGCTCCTTGGCGAGCCGCCGCAAAATCAGAGTCCGTATTTACGGAACCGAAGGTGGGAAGATTCCCCCCACCGGATTTATCGAAATCAAGCACAAGCACTTCGGAATCGGAGCCAAACGACGACTTTTCCTCCCTGTCGAAGAAGCCATCGCCTTCGCTAAAGGCGACCACGAAATTCTCCGTCGAATCGAGCGTAAATGGTCCCGCTCTCAGCGCATGATCATCGCCGAGATTTACGATCTCATTGAGCGGCGCCTTTTCGAGCCCGCCATTCAACTCCGCTATGACCGCAAAGCGCTCATGACGACCGATGGCCAGCTCCGCATCACTTTTGATACTGACCTCAAGTGCCGCAGCGAAATCCTAAAACTTCAGCCAGACGATCAGCGCTTCAAGGACTATATCATCCCTCCCCATCAATCGATTCTCGAGGTAAAATCGATCGGCCCTGTTCCCTTTTGGTTCCGCGAATACGCTGGTGACATCAAACTAATGCGCCGCAGTTTCAGCAAATTCTGCAGAGCTATGGAAGTGATCGACCCCGTCCTCCGCCGCCAAATCACAGGGCACGACGCCGCCTAGTGACATCTTCATTTCAATTTTTGTTTCACACACACTCCTTCAATACTAAAACCGTCTCACAACATGGATTACGCCATCGCAAACGCCGTTCAAGATTTCTTCGACTTCGCTCCCTCATCGACCTCAGCAGGTCCAGGCCCACTCGAAGTGGTTTTGGCGATGTGCATGAGCTTCGTGCTCCAGCTTCTCATTGGTGCTCTCTATAAAAGCACTTACAAAGGGACGCGTTACTCACAGGACTACGTCCACACTACCATCATCATCGGAACGGTAACCACCATTTTGATTATGGTCGTCAATGGGAACGGAGCCGTGGCCTTCGGAATGTTCGCCGCTTTCTCGATGATCCGCTTTCGAAGAAACCTCGGTCAGTCACGAGACCTCGCCTTTGTATTCTTCGCCATGGCCACGGGAATGGGCGTCGGCGCACGAGAGTATCCCCTCACTCTGGCTACAACGGTCATCGTAACACTCGCAATCTACCTCATTTCCAAAAAGGATGCCTTTGCTCCCAAGCGTGCCTCCCACCAGTTGCGTATCCGGGTAAACAACGACATCGACTACTCGATCGCATTCGAGAAGATCTTCGAAGAGCACACTGCTGCCATCGAACTCATCAGCGTCGAATCTGTGCAAGCCGGGATGATGAGCGAGCTCCGCTACGGGCTCATTCTTAAAGATAGGGTCAAGATTTCTGACTTCATGGAAAAGATCCAGATCGCCTGCGGCAACAACCGAGCGATCCTCACAAGCACCCAGCGCGATCTCGACTCCTGACAAGATCCCCGCTTGATCAATTTCCAAACCCCATCTCGCTTTGGCAAGGTGGGGTTTTTGTGTGAACGCCTTAATCCCTTTCCCCAAGTCTCTGGCTAGGGGAAATACCCATTCTACAGGGGGGAGGCGCCCTTTGCTGTTTTGCAAAGTTACTACCACCGTCAAAAGCTAATACCACTCCGCAAACCGGAAGAGACAAATGTTTATTTTAAAGTTCTCAATTCTAGCGCTTCGCGGAGGTGGAGAGAGCCGGGTGCTTTTGCAAGATGGCTGCGTTCCAGCTTGGTCACGCAACCCGCCGGCTCCATCGCAGCGCCTTGCTCTCTCGTGAAATCACTTTGGCATGTATCTCTTCTGTCATGCCAAGAGAGATAGACGCTAAAAGAAAAACCCACTAAAAACCAGTGACGAATAACCTAAATAGCTAAATTTTAACCCCCTCTTCTTAGATTCTTCTTTCAAAAAAAACCACGAACCGCACTAGACGGTTCGTGGCTTTCCTAAACAAACTATAACAATGAAAATTCTTTAGCTGAGAGCTACCGCAATGAGGCTGCCTATCAATCCAACACCAATCAATGAACCAACGATGAGAGTTCGCAGCTGTAGTTTGGCTACGGTATCTGAATGCTTAGCCTCCGCTTCGCGCATCTCCTCGCACAATGCCTTGTAGCGCTTCGAAGAATCCTTCAGCTCCTGCTGCATGTCCTTCATCGCGACATTCACGCCACCAAGAACCTGCTTCACTCCATCCATCGCAGTGATCGACTTTTCGTTCACCCGCGTGAGCGAGCCCAAGCTACTATCGACATTGGCAATCGATTGACGCATGAGATCGTCCCGCTTCCCAGCATTTACCAGCTGTCCCGTCACCTGATCTAACACGCCACTCACCTTCTCAGTGCTTCTGGTGAGGGCATCAATGTTCTCCATCGGCATCGGAGGCAAAATGTCCTGAGCCTTAAACTCAATGGGAAGCTCCTTCGTTTTCTCCAGCGCCCGGCAAATACTATCAACTGAACTCAGAAGCTCAGAATGACGACTCTCGATCTTTTCTTTCTCCGTCAAATTATGCTCGGACGCCCGACCGAAATCCGTTTTGTTCTCAACGACCTTGGCGGGCTCGGAAGTCTTTTCTAATTTCGTCGTAAGGCCTGGACTCTCTTCCTGCTTCTCGCTCACCCAGAACCTCCACCAACTCTTCTTGGATTGCGTATCATTGGAAGCATCTGTGGCAGCGGAACGAGCGACGCTTTCCGCTTCCGTCTTCATGGCTGGCTTGGGCTCTACTTCTTTGCTGGACTCTTGAGACAAGTATCCAACAGATGCAGGAGAAACAGCGGCACTAGTTCCTCCTCCGACTGACTGAAACGGGTTATTCATAACAACGCTATGTTATCAAGGCAAGTTAACTACACAAGCTCATCTTCGACAAATTTCGCCGGATGTGAATAAGCTCTACGCTTGAATACCTCGGCAGAACGGGGGACACTCAACACATGTGGAAGGGCCGATTCTCTCAAGCAACTGCCGATCTCGTGCAACAATATGGCGAGTCTATCTCATATGACTGGCGTCTATTCCCTCACGATATAGCGGGGTCAATTGCGCATGCTCGCGCCCAAATGAAATCTGGATTACTCACTGAGGATGAGTTTTCTAAGATCGAATCTGGACTCAAGGAAATCGAGGAGGAAATTGCTGCCGGAAAATTCGAATTCTCGATCGAACTAGAAGACATCCACATGAATATTGAATCTGCCTTAACCCAAAAAATAGGGGCCGCAGGAGCCAAGTTGCACACCGCGAGATCGCGAAATGACCAAGTCGCAACTGATACGCGCCTTTATTGCCGCAGTGCCATCGATTCGATTTTAGAGCTAATTTCACACCTTCAAGATGCTCTTCTAGGGCGTGCCGATGCCCATGCCGGAACAGTTTTCCCCGGCTACACTCACTTGCAACGCGGACAACCCGTCACCGTCGGTCATCATTTTCTGGCCTACGTCGAAATGCTTTCCCGAGACAAGGAGCGACTCATCGATGCCCGGAAACGGGTCAATATTTCTCCACTTGGATCAGGAGCCTTAGCAGGCTCCACCATCAATCTCGACCGTGAGGCTATCGCGAAGGAACTCGGCTTCGATGGGGTCACCACAAATTCGATGGATGCCATATCCGATCGCGATTACATCGCAGAGATCCTCTTTACCCTCGCCCTTTGCGGCGGCCACCTCTCACGTCTCTCCGAAGATTTGATTCTTTGGTGCAGCAGTGAGTTCGGCTTTGCCACTCTTTCAGATGCGCACACAACAGGGTCCTCGCTCATGCCGCAGAAAAAGAATCCCGATGTCTGCGAACTGACTCGAGGTAAAACAGGAAGACTTTATGGAAATCTCATTTCCCTCCTGACTGCCATCAAAGGCCTTCCTCTGACCTACAACCGCGACTTACAGGAAGATAAGGAGCCTCTTTTTGATTCGATCGATACCATGACGCTCGCGCTCAGAGTGAACACCGAAATGATCGCCGCGATGGAGATCAACGTAGAAGCGTGTGAAACTGCCGCAAGTGATCCCCTACTCCTTGCCACCGACCTTGCCGACTGGCTTGTCAAAGAAGGCATCCCTTTCCGCTCCGCTCACGAATTGGTCGGAAAAGCAGTCGCCGCGTCAGTGATGCAAAAGATCCCACTCGACAAACTTGACCTCACCCAGGTGGACTCGGCTTTTACCGCCGATGCCTCGTCGGTCTTCTCACTCACAAAGGCTCTCGCGGCCCGCACCAATCCGGGAGCTCCGTCAGTCGAAAATGTTAAAGCCCAGATCGCACGCTGGCGCAAGACTTAGGCCCTTGGATTCAAAGCGGTAACAAATGAAGTCTAGTAGCGCTTCCAAAGGCTACGACTAAAGAGAATCAGGACCGCGGTGTATTCAAGACGGCCCAAGATCATCAAACCGGAGCAGAGGAATTTGCTCGGAGCCGACAGATCGAACCAGGCCTCGGTCGGCCCCATTTCACCAAAAGCCGGACCAGTGTTTCCAAGCAGGCTGATGATTAAAGAGAGAGTTCCCAATGGGCTGTGCTGGTGCTCTAAAATTCGAAAGAGAATCGATCCGGTAATCCCGAAGAATCCAAAGAGAGAAATCACCAAAAGTAGCTGCGCTATGGACGAAGCCTCTACCGCCCGGCCATTCAACTTTACCGGAAGAATAGCGCGGGGCCGAAAGCTCTGCTTCAACCCCGTTCGGACGCAGCGAAACCACAGCACAATCCGACCCACTTTTAAACCACCCGCGGTAGACCCTGAACAACCACCAATAATCATGAGCACCAGCATCACTCCGATCCCCATATCACCCCACAACTCGTAATCCGAAGACGCATAACCCGTGCTCGTTGAAACCGAAACCACATTAAAAACAACGTTGATTATACTCTCTTCAAAAGACCCGATATGGGCGAGAATGCTCATGGTCACGCAAACAATGAAGAGTAAACCAAGATACCACCAAACCTCTTCGTAGCGCACACGAATCTCCTTGGTCTGCCTCTTAATCAGGGCCAAATAAATGGGGAAACTTAAGCCTCCGATGATCATGAAAAGAATCATCCAACTCTTCACCAAAGTCGTAAAGTGATCTCCCATGATGCTATCGCTCTGCGTTCCAAATCCACCGGTGGAGATCGTCGTGAGAATATGATTAACCGCTTGAAAAGGAGACAAGCCCATCAAGTAAAGCCCTAGTCCCCCGACAACGGTCAAGGAAAAGTAAAGCACCCAGAGCTGGCGCATCGTTTGCCTAATACTCGAGAGGTCCGAATTCGAAAGGGATGACTCAGCCCCAATGAGAGTTTTACCGCTGACTCCCGATCCAGAAAGGACCACCACAAACATCGCAAGGATTCCCATTCCCCCAACCCATTGGGTCACGGAACGCCAAAGCAAAATTGTTTTGGGAAGACCTTCCAGCTCGTCAAAGATGGTCGCTCCCGTCGTGGTCAGCCCCGAAACCGCTTCGAAAATCGCGGAAGAATAATCGAGGCCCAGATTACAAAAAACATAAGGCACCGCCGCAATGAGACTACAGACCACCCAACCGATTCCGACCAAGGCCATCGCCTCCCGCCGACGCATCGTCGAGCTTCCCGTTTTCTTCTTTGCTAGCCACGCTCCACCAAGGCGAAAGCCAACTCCAACTGCGAGAGTAATCCCGAGGGAAATGGCCCAATCAGCCAACACAAGGTCAGGATTATGATTGGCATCAATAGGCACGATTAAGCCAAGCAGAACGCACATAATCATAGCGGCCCCGAGAAGGAGAACCATGGTGCCCAGCGAACGGAATAAGATGGCAAAATTCACGCAGCTAAACTCTAAGAAGAGACCAGCCCCTCCGCGACCTCAAAAAGTGTAATCGTGCGTGAAACGGCTCCCCGATGTTTTTCCGCCACGGTCCGCGCTAACGCTGTTTGCGCCGATGAATCTTCCAAACAGTCTCGAACAGCTGCAATCAACTGCTCTCGGGACGAGACGACTTGAAGACCCCCCGCCATGACCAATTCCGACACGAGGGGCTCAAAATTTGCCATGTGGGGCCCGGAGATCACAGCAATACCCGCCTGAATCGCTTCCCCGAGGTTTTGCCCTCCTTTGGCCAGAAAGCTTTTCCCGATCACGATGACGTCGGCATGAGCCGTCCAATCACGCAATTCTCCCGTCGAATCAATGAGGAACACCTCGTCTCCCATTGGTTCAGTAAAACGGGATCTCTTGATCACCTTCCGCCCAGTCAGTGCCTCAATTGCAAGAGCTGCTTGCTCCCGTCGCTCGGCATGGCGAGGAACAATCACCGGCAAAACATTCTTTCCGCAGTTTAAAAATGCTTCTGCCAACCACTCGTCCTCGCCTGTGAAGGTTGAAACAGCCATCACAACTGGTCGATCTGTCCCAAAGTCGGCAATCATACCCGCAAATTCAGTGCGCCTTCTGGGAGCCGTTGCACCTTCGGAATCGAACTTAAGATTCCCCGTCACTTGAGTGGCTTCCTTCTTGGCACCGATGGACTGCCAGCGGCAGAGATCTGCCTCTTCAGGCACGCCGATACGATCCAAACTCCCGATAATGGGCGCAACCAAAGAACCAAGCAAGCGAAGCCGCTTTTCGGAGCGCTGAGAAAGGCGGGCATTCACCACTCCGATCGGAATTCCCATGCGGGATGCTTGCAGGATTAAATTTGGCCAGAGCTCTGATTCGACCAAGACGATGGCTCGTGGCGAAAATCGCCGATAGGTCCGTCTCATCAGCCAGGAAAAATCTACTGGCGCGTAGATCACACGAACAAAATCAGGAGCCTTTTCACGCGCCACTGCCATTCCGGTCGCCGTGGTGGGAACGAGCGTAAAATGATCTCCCGTTTTAGCACGCCACGCCTCGATCATTTTAAGAGCGAGAAGAACCTCCCCCACGCTGACCGCATGCACGTAGACGCTTCCTTGTTTTTCAAATTCCGCCTCCCTCGAATAAATGCCAAGCCGTTCAACCAATCCCGATCCCCAACCGCCCCGACGGATCATTTTAAGAAGCCAGGCGGGAGCCACCAAAAGGCAAACAACCGGCAGAACCAGCTGATAAAGAAAGAATGCTATCCGGAACATGGCTATGAGTTTAGGAGGCCCGTTGATAGATAATAATACGACTCCGCCCATAGTCGCGCTCACGCAGCAATTCCAGACCCACCGCGAGGGGAACCTCTCCGCGAGCCTCCCTTTCAACCGTAAGTAATCCCTCAGGCGCAAGCCACTTTTGCCACCCTTCCATCGATACCAATTCAGCCGCGATATCACCAAAGGCATTCGTGTAAGGCGGGTCAGCAAAGATGAGATCGTAGCCCCCTGCGCAATTCTTTAGGAAATCTGCCACTTCTCGATGATGAATCGTACCAGCCGGTAGCTTCGACTTCTCCAGGTTCCCCTTGAGCGTCTTGGCCGCAGCGCGATCCTTTTCGACAAAGTCACAAGATGACGCCCCCCGGCTTAATGCCTCGAGACCCAGAGCACCTGAACCCGCGTATAAATCGAGAACCCGAGCGCCTTCGAGACGTCCCATCAGGGTGCCAAAAACTGATTCCCGCACCCGCTCTGTCGTGGGACGAGAAACGTCACGCGGCACATTGAGCGTATGTCCTTTTGCCTTTCCTGCGATAATTCTCATGGAACCAAGATCGGGTTTGGTGCTCGTCCGGCATGACTAAATTTTCGTGCAACTTCCACGAAAGAGACTTCTTTTTCTCCTTCCCCAAGGTCCACTGTCAGACCCTGAGTTCCCACTTCAAAACGAAGATCCCGATACCAGCGATCCACTGTCACCAAGGGAATCAGCCCCAGAGACCATGATGGATCGGTAGCTGTCACTCTCTTCTCGTAGGTCTCCGCCCGTTGCGGATTGACAATCACCCGAAGCGTGGCAGCTCCCGTGCCTGACGCAGTGAGGAAACCATTCCCCAAAAAAGCTTCCTCATCACCGATGAGGCGCACATCGCTCGCAAAAACGCCGGCTTCGGTGACGATCAAATTACTATGACCTCGATCAAAGGTGATTCTACTTCCATCCTTGGGATCCTCGATCACACAGGATACGAACTGCGACTGGCTACTTCCGCTCAAAAGAGAAGGATACAAGAGAAATCCCTGCAATAAATTATCAGATGAAAAGCAAGCAATATTGACGGGAGGAGCGTTCTTTCGCAACGAGGTGAAATCGATCTGTTGTTCAGGGACCTTCACCTGCACCCCAAATGGAAGGCCACTCGAAAAGCGAAGAACTGCATTAATATTGAATCGCAGGCCCAGAACATGCATCTCCGGCTCGTTCATCTGTAGGACCCCTTCCTTCCAGACAATAGGGATGCTAAGCGATTCCTCTGAACCATCGTTCCCGATACGCAAGCCCTCAAAATGCACCTGGCCTTTTCGCTCCTGGCCCCAGAGGGGAATCTCTCCCGAGAAATTATCAAATCTCAACTCGAACTCAGGCACCGCTTCCGAATAAATCCGTGCCTTGACGTCCTTAAAGACCACAAGGCCCTCAAAGTCATCCACGGGCGCAATCGTTACTGCTCGTTGATCATTCGGTTGTTGATCGATGGCAGGAGCCTCGAAGGAGGAATCTTCAGTTTTCGGATCAGCAGGGTCTAAAGGCTTATTCGGGTGCGATCCATCGTCCACCACCTCCAGGTCATCGGGCACCGCTGTCACGATCGCTTCCTCCCGTGATTTCATGAGTGATTTTAAGGATTCTAAAGAGAGATCCACCTCCACGCCGACCACCTCCACGCGATCGAATCGCTTCTCGCCTTTGATCAGAGAACGCCAAGATAGATCGATCTCGATACGGTCGATCTTGAAAACTCGAAATGACGAGCCCTCAACATCAGAGGACGTTATTTCCAAATCATCCACCTGACCTCCGGCCCAAGGCGACCACGACCAGCTCGCTATCTCGCAAGTCAGATTAAATCGAGCCTCAATTTGCTTCTCCACCAAGCCCGTGCCCCAGGAAGTGGATAAAATGAGATTCCCAATTCCCAGCAAGAGGAGTGGGAGAAATACAACCCAGAACATCCAACGCCTGATTCGGCGGAGACGGCCCCAGTCTTCGGCATTAATCACGAAAGAACCCTACTTTTTAAGTTCCTTTACGGCAAAGCGAATGAGGACACTCTGATCGTAAAGAGGTTGTCCGTTGACACTGATGTCCTGAAGTCGATAAACCAAAAGGCCGAATTTTTTATCCTCGGTGCGCCCGATCGCGAAATTTTCCTTCGTTTTGCCAAGAGTGGAGACTTCCTCAAATTTCCACTCATGTCCGGTCCAACCTCGTAAAATACTGGATGGATCCGCGCTGATGTCCTCAATCCGCTTCAGCTTTCCATTGGGCGACTTAAAGATGTCGGTCGTTTCATCATAACGAAGAAGAGTAATCTTTGCCCCGGCTCCGCTCACCCGAATCATCCACTGGTCCCCCAAAAGCTCAAGGCGGACTCCCACCGGCTGAATCACTTTAAATTCACGCTGATCCCAAAGCTCAAGATACTGATCATACTCTTCCTTGGTGAGTCCCAATTTTTCATCATAAGGAAGAGGAATTCCCGGCTTTGATTTAGCCGAATATTCAGCAAACCACTCCGGATTCTTGCTCGATCCCTCTTTGACCTTCTCGATATATTTTTGAATTTCATCAGGAGGAACAACCGCAACTACTTCGCCCTTAACTCCTTCATTGGGTGTTAGATAGGCGGCAAGAACCTTGGGAGCCTCTTGAGAAGAAGCAATGAGGAGGGAGCCATTCCAGATAAAAAGACAGGCTATAAATGATATTGTTGTATGGGCTCTCATAATTAATTTATTCAAGGTCTAAGCGGAGTCAGCCGCTTGTTTTCATTCAGGCTCGGCAGTGTTCCTGTCTCTTATACACATCTCCGAGCCCACGAGACAGGCAGAAATCTCG